>Ga0224514_10000036_pt1 | contig 54390 bp, 57 predicted proteins | sample SF_May12_sed_USG_3_FD_169107 | JGI IMG/M metagenome (GOLD analysis project Ga0224514, IMG submission 169107) | Sediment microbial communities from San Francisco Bay, California, United States - SF_May12_sed_USGS_24 | ecosystem: Environmental > Aquatic > Marine > Sediment | place: USA... | reverse complement strand
TATCCCTCATGCAGCGAAAGTGTTCTTTCGGGCAGACCATAGGGCCATGGTGATGGCAGGGACGGCAGGAAAGCGCTTTTTCCACGATCTGTACATTCTTTCCATAAGGCGCATATCCAAATGAGGGTGACGTGGGTCCGAATATAGTCACCACAGGCACACCTGTGGCCGCAGCCACATGGCCGGGCGCACTGTCATTTCCCACAAGGAGCGAAGAGCGGCTCATAAGGGCTCCCAGTTGAGAAAGCGTTGTCTTTCCAATCATATCGACAGGTTTTGTTTTCGTAATGGCCATTATTTCATTACCGCTCTCACGTTCAGCAGGAGAACCGATAAGCATAACTTTAACACCATATTTCTCAACAATAGAGTCAACCAGCTTCCCGTACCCCCCGGGAGTCCACCTTTTTGTTCCCCAGACAGAACCGGGCGCAATGCCGACAAGGGCATCTCCTTCAGACAGATTTTCCTCTTTCAGAAGTTCATCCACCTTTTTACGGGCCTCTTCCGAAACAGGCAGATAGGGAAATTTCTCCAGCTTATCGACATCGGCTTGAAGCGGACCAAGAAGAGACAAAATTCTATCCACTTCATGCTTCGACATATCCCTTTCTGCCGTCATTGAATAAAGAAAAGAACAGGCTGCCTCACGATAGCCTATCCGGACAGGACTGGCCGTTAAATACAGGAGCAGGGAGGTTCTTAAGGAAAGATGGGGCGAAAGACAAAGATCAAACTTTTCTCCTCTTAACTTTTTAATAAGCTTTATAAAATTATAAAAACCTTTATCGCTGCCTCTTTTATCATAAGACAGGAGGGAATCGGCCTCTTTTATCCCCTGAAGAAGTTCCCGGCCCTGAGGTGTTGTAATGACGGTGAGAAGGCTGTCAGGAAAAAGCGTCTTTATACTCCTGAAAAATGGGGTGGTAAGTACAATATCGCCGGGAAAGGCCGTTTGAAGAATAAGTATTCTTTTGAATCTTGTCATTTACCGGTTTCTTTTACGCGCTCTATGTTTTTGAGTTCCCAGAGTTTGACATATTTCAAAAAAACGTAATAGGCGGAAGAAAAGGCAATAACAAAGCCGGGCAATCCATCACGAAAACCCTGTTTAAGAATATATTTTTTAAAAAAGGTGAAAGGCGGCCTCAATACAAGATTGAAAAAACCGGCCCTTTTTCCTTTCTTTTCATATTCACCGGCTGCAACAGCAGTAAACCTGTTCATGGTGTTAATATGATCAGTCACATTCTTATAGGTAAAGTGATGGATATCTTCCTTTAACCTGGACGTTGTGCCCTCGACAACAACCTTGTCATGAGGATCGGTTCCTGCCCAGCGCCCCCTATCCCTTTTAAATAACCTCAACGTATAGTCGGGATACCAGCCGCTATGATCTATCCAGCTCCCGAGATACCAGACCCTGCGGGGAATGAAATAGCCGTCATATTCCGGGCCTTTTTCCAGCATGGTTTTAATCTTTACCTCAAGTTCAGGCGAAACCCTTTCGTCGGCATCGATATTCAGAAGCCAGCCGCAACTTGCCTGCTCTTTGGCAAAAGCCTTTTGACCGTTCATTCCCGGCCAGGGATTGTATATGACCTTGTCCGTATACTCCCTGCATATGTCAACGGTGCTGTCCGTACTACCCGAATCGACAACAATAATTTCATGAGCCCACTTGACGCTCTCAAGGGCGTCGCGGATATTGTCCTCTTCATTGAGCGTTATGATGGTGACAGAGAGTTTTTCCATCTTGTAAACAGCTTTAATCGTTTAATCGTTTTACGGTGTTTATATCTTCTCCGCCTCGTCAACAAGCATTACCGGAATGTCATCCTTGATGGGGTATTTCAGTTTGCAGGCATGACAAACGAGTCCATCCTTTTCATTTGTCAGCTTAACTTCACCTTTGCACTTCGGACAGGCGAGGATATCCAGAAGGTTCTGATCTATAGCCATTATTATCTCCTTTTCTCAGATTAATTAATTCAGCGGTAAAATACCCGATAGCTATCTCGCTCCGTATCATGACAGGTATTTTATATTCATCATCGGTAAGCCATATAAAGATGTCGCCTTTATTTTTAAAGACGTCATTTTGCTTGATAAGGGGCTGTATCTTGATCGTTTTATAGTTTTTCCCCTTAACTTGCCTCTCTTCCCGCTTTAAAACCTTAACGATGAGCTTGTATAATCTTCCGTTGGAAAAGGTATCCATAACGACATCCTTCCCAACCTCAAGTTCCTTCGTCCTCAAATAGTAGAAACTCGAAAGAGAATCACGGATGAAGGGCGGCACATCATGAACGCTCTTTTTTTTATTCTTCCTGAAGTAGACCTTATTGTTTTCTCTATCGAAACTTATCTCCTTGTCCACCTTATGTCTTCCTTCCCTCTGTCTCACCTTGAGACTGATACCGGTAAGATCCCCGGCATTCATATAACCTTCGATACGGTCATCGACGAGGTAAAAAGTAGAAATAAATCTGTTTGACCAGGTTCTCGACTCTACATGGTAGGCATCCGAGCCTCCCATTTCCTTCAGGCCCTTTACCTCCAGCATTGAATTACCTCCCGGTATACCGAGCCAGGAAATTTCGTATTCCAGCCTTTCACCCACTTCAAAAGGCATGGAAGCAAGTGGATCCGCAGAGAGAGAAAGGGGGGGAAATAATTGCAAAAACAAAAGGACTTTGAGAAATTTCATTTGCTATCCCTTGCTTCTTACTTTTTCAATCATCTCTGTGGAAGAATGATCCTTCGCATCACCGACGATAGCCACCTTTCCACCATAAGATGCGACAATATCCTTTTCGGGAACCGTTTCTTCCGTGTAATCGGTCCCCTTGGCCTGGACATGAGGCTTGAGTTCCAGCAGCAGGTTTGCCACGTCGGGCTCCGAAAAAAGAACGATATAGTCAACCATATGCAGAGAGGAAAGAATTTCCAGCCTTTCCTGCTCAGGCGTATGCGGTCTGTCATCACCCTTATAACTTTTTACCGATGAGTCGCTGTTGACGGCAACGACGAGAATATCACCCAGTTCCCTGGCGCCCTTCAGATAACGAATATGCCCTACATGAAGTATATCAAAAACACCGTTGGCAAAAATAACCCGATTGCCTTCGCCCTTTTTGGCCTCCACTATTTTTTTTAACTCACCCAGTTCAAATACTTTATCCATTTTGCTCTTTCTCTGAAGCAATGGCATTTTCAAGTTCACTATCGGTAACCGTTGCCGTTCCACTCTTCATAACAACTATGCCGCCGGCATAGTTGGATATTCGCGCCGCATCATAAAAACCTGCGCCCGCAGCCAGGGCCATGGTCAAGGCGCTGATGACGGTGTCTCCGGCGCCTGTCACATCAGCCACCTCATCGCTGCCGAATACAGGAATAAAGCGGGCATCAGGATCACCCTCAAAGAGAACCATCCCCTTCTTCCCCCGCGTAATAAGAAGATTCTCCGAACAACCGAGATCAAGCAGTTTCTGCCCCGCACAGGTAACATCTTCATCACTGTCTATCTCAAAACCGACAGCCTCTTCAGCTTCGGGCTCATTAGGGGTAACGATGGTGACGGAGCTGAATTTTTTAATATTACTTCTCGTATCAACGTTAATAATTTTTTCGCTCTCTCTGCCCAGTTCATTGATCTTTTCAATAATACCCTCTGTAATAGCTCCGCAGCCATAATCGGATACGATGAGGGCATCGAGATGAGAGAGCCCTTTCACAAGATTATCCAAAAGACCTTTTTCCGTCTTTTCTGAAACAGGGCATCCGTCTTCCTTATCTATTCGAATCATCTGCTGCTTGACCGTATGGAGGCCGCCGGCCATGATTCTTGTTTTCGTATTGGTATGCCTTGTTTCATCGATAATCAGTCCAGACGTATCGATTCCCTTCTCCTTTAAGATACTCAGAATCTGATTGCCCGTATCATCATTGCCAAGAACTCCCATAGGGACGACATCACCGCCCATGGTATGAATATTATTTACCGTGTTGGCAGCGCCGCCAAGAACAACTTTGCTGGAATCATGTTTAAGAATAAGAACAGGCGCTTCTCTGCTTACGCGGGAAGTCATACCGAAGATATATTCATCAGCGACAAAATCACCGATGACACCGATCTTTTTCCCCTTAAAGTTTTTTATGATATCAATAAGATCCATTTTTTTACTGTCTTTCCCGGCAGCGTTTACCTGGTGGCTGCATTGATTTTTTCCTCTTCATTCCTGATCCAGATTACTGCGTCGAGAAGATCTTCGGCTATAAAATCGGGAGTCGTCGTCCATGTATCACCATAAAGTTCCAGTTCCCCTCTGCCATAGCCGGTTTTAACAAAGATGCCTTTGGCGCCGACCCTATGGGCAAATTCGACATCGGTAATTTTATCGCCGATCATATAAGACTTTTTAACGTCAATATGAAGATCTTCCGCCGCCGAATCGATCATACCCGTCCTTGGCTTGCGGCACTCGCAATCAGCCCTGTAGGGCGGTTCGCCTGCCTTGGGGTGATGGGGACAGTAATAAATGGCATCAAGCTTTGCGCCCTCTTTTTCAAGCAGCTCCTCCATTTTGTCATGGACCTTCTCTATCATCCATTCGGGAAAATAGCCCCTGGCAACACCGGCCTGGTTGGTAACGACAACGGCCTTTAATCCCAGGGCATTAATCATTTTGATGGCCTCACCACTTTTTGGCAGCAGTCTGAATCGTTCGGGATGGTTGACATAACCTATCTCTTCAGAGATGGTTCCATCCCTGTCAATAAAAACAGCAATTTCTTTATCCATTATCTATCCTTTGCTCCGGCCTTCGCTTTGGCCTTTTCTTTTGTTTGTACTTTTTAACCCTGAAACGGTTATGAACCCAGAACCACTGGTCAGGATAATTCCTGATCCATTTCTCCATGATACTGTTAAAAGTCGTCGTAGCACCAAGGATGTCTTCCTGCATGTCATCCCCCTTTTCAAGAAAGAGGGGCTCCTCATAGGCGCAAAGGTATTTCCCTTTTTCATCTTTTACAAGAAATGCAGGAACAACAGGCGTTCCCGTCTTGATGGCAATGAGAGCCAGCCCGTAATTAGTAGCAACAGGCATACCGAAAAAATCAGCGCTAACGGCATCCTTGTTGGTCGCATGCTGGTCGAGAAGAATACCGACAGCCTCCCCTTTTTTGAGAATGCCCATAATCTTTCTTGCCGAATTCCTGTGAGGAATGGTTTCAATGCCCCGTTTTTTTCTAGTTTTCCTTATAAATTCAGTAACATAAGGGTTCCTGGCCTTCTTATAGACGACGGTAACAGGTCCCACATGTTCCAGCAGCGCAGAACCGAGAAGCTCCCAGTTTCCAAGATGAGCCGCCAAAATCAGCACGCCCTTTCCCTTCTCTTTCGCCTTTTCCAGATTTTCAAGCCCCCTCGTTTCAACCATGGCCTGCACATAATCTTTTCCAAAGCATGCCGGTTTAAGAAACTCAATAAACATCCGGCCCAAATGTTCAAAGACTTTCAATGACAGCTGCCGTGCCTCATTCTGAGGAATGCCAAGGGCCAGGGAAATATTATCCATGGCTATACGGCGGTGCTTTCCACCTATTTTAAAGAGCAGTCTCCCCATAAATCTGCCAATAGCTATTGCAGTTGAAGCAGGCAGAAGAGAAATAAGCATGGCAAAAAGAAAAAGGGGAATGTATTGAATAAAAAAAAACCTGTTCACGTCCCTCTGATCCCGCACTTCGATAATATATTGCCTGCAAACCTTTCATCGTCTCCAAAGAGTTCAAGTCCTATTTGAAGATAATAAAAAGGCACTTTTATCCTTTCATCAATGTCTTCTATTTTTACGGCATCCTTTTCTGTCGTCACTATCATATCGGCGCCCAGGCTTTCAGCCTTTTTCATAACCCTGTCTATATCATTTATGCTATAGGCATGGTGATCAGCAAAAACCGCTTCATGCAGCAATTCCCCTCCGAGAGCACTTAAAAGTGCTGAAAAGGAGGCGGGGTTGGCAATACCCGACAGGGCAACAATCTTTTTCCCCGTCAATATAGCGGCAGCCTCTTCCCTCCCTGTCCGGAAAGATCTCATTTTTGTTGGTTCATAGCCGCTCTTAAAGGTAGGAGGAAGGGCATTTAATTTCAGAGAATCCAGTATCAAAGCAGATCCGGTCTCAGCCTTTGACCGGCACCTGGTCAGCAGAATAATATCCGCACGATCTGCATTTGACAAAGGCTCTCTTAGCGGTCCGCGCGGAAAAAGATGGCCATTTCCAAAACCTCTTTCACTATCAATGAGAAGAATATTAATATCTCTTTTAAGCCTTATATGCTGATAAGCATCATCCAGGATAAGGGCGTCTATTTTGAAATTGTTCAACGCGTATGTTCCTGTTTCATAACGGTCGGGCCCGACAATGACGGGAATTTTTTTCAAGCGCCTGGCCAACATGTAAGGTTCATCTCCAGCCTGGCCGGGCTCCATTAGAACACTTTTCCCGTCGGATACGACATTTACAGGACCATCACTATTTCCTTTATACCCCCTGCTTAGGATTGCAACCTTAAGGCCTTTTTCCGTGAGCTGCCTTGCAATATATTCAACAACAGGCGTCTTCCCTGTACCGCCGACGGTAATATTACCGACTGAAATTACCTTGCATGGAAGGCTTTTCATCTCTTTCAGCCCCCATTTATAAAGAGATATCCTGGCCCTGACCACCAGTCCATAAATAAGGGAGAGCAGGTAAAAAGGGAACAGAAGCGCATTTAAGAAAAAAGCTTTGCCCCTTTCCGGCTCACCATAGGCGATATATTGAAAAAAACGTTCCAAACGCATTTTTATACCACAAATCCCCATTTTAGTCAAAAGCTATCGGTATTTACGGGATTTTGACAGGACCTTCCCATGGAATAAATCAACAAGCAAAAAAGAGCGGACTCACTCAAGAAAGGTGGCCAGGGCATTTATCGTTTTTTCCGCAGCTCCGCTGTGTGCTATAATAGAGGCTTTTGCCCTATATCCCATGGACGTTCTCAGCGGAGGATCATTAAGAAGTTTTATGACAGTCTGGCCCAGTTCATCGCTATTTTTCACTATCAAAGCGCCTCCCCCTTCTGTCAATATGCGCGCCGCTTCTCTGAAGTTTTCAACATGGGGACCAAAAAGAAGGGGCTTCCCACAAAGCGCCGGCTCAAGCATATTCTGCCCTCCCATGGGAACAAGACTCCCCCCTACAAAAACAACATCTCCGTAAGGATAAAGAGAAGAAAGTTCTCCCAGGGTATCGACAAGTAACACTTCCCTGCTAATTGATTCATCAAGTTGAGAAAACTTCTCATAAGGCAGATTCTTTCCCGTTAATATTTTTTCCACGGCCTCAGTTCTGTGCAAATGCCTTGGCGCCAGAACAAGCTTGAGGTCAGGATGTTTTCTCCTGGCATGAAGATAGGCGGAAAGAACTTTTTCCTCCTCTTCGTCTCTTGTGCTGCCGGCAATAAATAGTGGGCCTCCCCACTTTTCCATGGCCCTGAGAGGCTTGTTTTTAACATGCATATCGAATTTAAGGTTACCTGTCGTCATTACCTTGCCGGCACCGGCGCCAAGCAAAAGAAAACGTTCCGTGCTTTCTTCAGATTGAGTAAGCACAAGGCTTACATATTTAAAGAGTTCCTTTAACAGTAATTTTAGCCGACGATACTTTCCAAAGCTTTTGTCGGAAATCCTCCCATTTACGATGACAACAGGAATATCCTTGCGCCCGCATTCCCTAATGAGGTTGGGCCATATTTCCGTCTCCATGAGAATCAGCATTTGAGGATTGATCTTCCTCATCGTTCTTTTAACGATAAAAGAGAGATCAAGAGGAAGAAAAAAAACAGCATCGGCGCCCAGCTTTTCCTTTGCCGCTTTCAATCCCGTCGGTGTAAAGGTTGAAACAACAAGTTTTCGGTGAGGCCACCTTTCCCTCATTTCTGAAAGGAGTTTGGCTGAGGCATTGACTTCTCCCACCGACGCAGCATGGAACCAGAGAGGAGGCTCACCGGCAAGTCCCTTTAGAATTGAGCTATCAATGAAAAATCGTTGCCGAAAACCTTCCCTCCAGCTTTTATCACCAAGGAGTTTAATGAATACAAGGGGCGATAATACAGCAAGCAGCAGAGGCAGTAAAAGATTATAGAGAAAATACAATGAATTCTCCCTTTCATAAGGCTGGCTCAACATCCCCCTCCCCTCTCTTTGGCAAAGAGGGGAATTCATTACTCCTCCCCTTTGGCAAAGGGGAGGTTTGGAGAGGTTGCAGTCAGTAAAAGCATTATTATTTACTCACATAGCGGTCAATATAGTCAGTCAGTTCAAGAAGACTCTTTTCCACTTCCTTTTTCTTCGCTTCAAGATCGTCACTTTTCGATACGAAAACAGGCTCACCCCAGATAAAAGCCCCTTTGCTAAAAGGCATGGGCATAAGAAAAGAATCCCAGCTTGAAAAGTGCTTCTTTCTGGAAGCGCCGAAGGTTACAGGAAGAATAGGCGCGCCGGACATCCTCGCCAGCGCTACAATCCCATCCTGAACGACATGCTTCGGACCCCGGGGGCCGTCAGGGGTAATAGCAACATCACACTTCCTGATTGTGCGAAGCATCTCTCTCATGGCCATTGAACCGCCACGGGTAGATGAGCCCCGCACAGCGCCATGACCGAACCTCCCCATAAATCCGGCAAGCGCCTCGCCATCTTTATGGTGGCTGATAAGGCATCTGATGAACCTGCCTTTATAACAAAGCGGTATCATGAGGAGCCGTCCATGCCAGCAGGCCAGTATCATCCTTTCATCATTATCCCAGTATTTCCTTGCTCTCTCTTCATGAAGAAATTCAATCTTCATGGTAAGGTAGAGAAAGCGGACAATAATTTCAGCCACATAGGGAGCAATAAATAAAAGCGCCCTGTCTTTAAAGGTTAGTTTTCGCGCCATGAAAATAAATTTTGATTTTTCAGGATATGATAGTTATATAGAATAAATCAGATATCCGCAAACTGGCGGTCCCAGAGTTTTGCATAGAGACCGCCCGATTTAAGGAGTTCTTCATGCTTGCCTTCTTCGGCCAGCCTGCCCTTATGGAGAACAACAATCCTGTCAGCCTTAACAACTGTTGAGAGGCGGTGAGCAATAACAAAGCTCGTTCTGTCTTTCATGAGGTTGTCCAGCGCCTGCTGAACCAGCTGTTCAGATTCCGTATCAAGGGCCGATGTCGCTTCATCGAGGATCAGCATGGGCGCATTTTTAAGCAGCGCTCTTGCAATGGAGAGACGCTGTCTCTGCCCGCCGGAAAGCCTGACACCCTGTTCCCCGACCTCCGTATTATATCCCTCGGGAAGTTCCATAATAAAATCATGGGCGAAGGCTGCCCTGGCAGCACGAATAACCGCTTCATGGGAAGTCTCTTTTTTTCCGTAAGCTATATTATTTCTTACCGTATCATTAAAAAGTATCGTTTCCTGCGAAACGATTGCAATGAGGTCACGAAGCGAAGGGAGTGTTACGTTTCGAATATCCTCTCCATCAATAAAAATTCCGCCGCCCGTAACATCATAAAACCTGGGTATCAGGTTAACAAGTGTCGTTTTCCCGGCGCCGCTGCTTCCAACAAAAGCAATTCTTTCTCCTTTTTTTACTTCAAGATCAAAGCCATCGATAACGTTTTCATCATCATAGCAAAAATGAACGCCCGAAAAAGACACCCTTTCCTTGAGGCCTGTAATTTCCCTGGCATGCGAACTGTCCTGAATGTCCGGTTCTTTATCAAGAAGCGCAAATATCCTTTCCGCTGCGGCAAGCGCCTCCTGGATAACATTATTAACGGAACTGAGCTTCTTGACCGGTTGGTACAAAAACATGAGGGCTGTCAGAAAGGAGAAAAACTCTCCTGTCGTCATCTTTCCTTCCATGACTTTAAAGCCGCCATACCATATAACAGCCGAAGCGGCGACAGCCCCGAGAATTTCCATAACAGGCATGGTAAGGGCCCTTACTTTCCTTGACTTCATGGTCAGCTTTAAAAAGTGCTCATTCGCCCGGGCAAAACGCTCCGACTCGTATTGCTCCATACCAAATGCTTTTACTATTCTGGCCCCTGCAATCGTTTCATGCAGAAAACTGGTTATATATCCCATAGCCAGTTGGCTTTTCGTTCCCACTTTTCTCATTTTTCTGCCAAATTTTGTAATAGGATAAAGCGCAAAGGGATAAACAACGAGGGCAATCAGGGCAAGTTCCCAATCCCTGAAGATAACAACGCCGAGCAAAATAACAACAGTAAAGGAATCACGCAGCAGACTGCTGAAGGCATCGGAAACGGCGCTGCTGATCATGTTAACATCATAGGTAATTCTCGACATAAGTGTGCCTGTCGGATTTTTTGCAAAAAAGGACATGGGTTGCCTTTGAATATGACTGTACAACTCATCCCTGATATCCTTAACAACGCTTTGTCCCACATAAAACATGAGATATGACTGGAAAAAGTAAAAAATACCCTTAAAAATATATATGATAATAATGGCAACAGGTATGAGTTTTAACATGTTTTCATCTTTATTGATGAAAACATCATCGAGAACATTCTTTACCAGCATGGCTGATGCGCCTGTCATGCCCCCCACGCCCCACATACATATCATGGCAAGGACAAGCCGCTTCCAGTAGAACTTCAGATATTTTAACAGTCTTTTATATATTTCCATAAATTAACTTCACAATTTTTGTAATTGGCAAGTATATGTTTTAGCTCCGCCGCATGTCAAGGAAGATAGAGCCATCCATTAGTTTCAATAAAAGGCTCAATCCTTGACTTGAAGAAAAAAAACCCCTAACATCACCTAATGGTAATCAAGGAAATCCACAGCCATAGTTTAAAGCAAAGCAACCGGGAAAAGACACTTGCTGAAACCCTTTTTTTGTCCCTGTCATCGCTAGAGGCCCCTTTCCTCCTGGAAAGCGGCCATGGCAAGGTTTCAGATAGCAACAGGTATTCCTTTGCAGGCGCAGCCCCCTTTCTCACCATGGAATCAGAAGGGGATAAAATTAACATTTACCGCGAGGGAAAGAGGTCAACCTCTTACGGTAATCCTTTCACTGCGCTGCATTCCCTGCTTAAGGAATTCCCGGCAGAACCCCGTGAAGACTTTCCTTTTACAGGCGGCGCCGTCGGTTACATAGGTTACGAGGCGGGAGAACATATTGAATCAATGCCTGAAAGAAAGGCGGATAACTTTTCAGCGCCTGACATTCATTTAGGTTTCTACGACACCATTTTCATATACGATCATCTTCAGTCAACACTTTTTCTTTCTTCCACAGGATATCCGGAAAAGGGAGCAAAAAGAAGAGAAAGGGCAAAGGAAAGGGTAAAGCAATTTTCCGACCTTATTTACAACCGGAAAGAGAGCGGGCCTGATGAAAGCCGGATGGGAAAGGTTTCTTCCAATTTCGACAGGAAAGCCTATCTTAATGAAGTCGAAAAGATAAAAAAATACATTGAAAGTGGTGATATTTACCAGGCAAATCTCTCTCATCGGTTCAGCGCCTCTTTCGAAGGCACCCCCTTCTCCCTGTACAGGAGATTTACCTCAGCAAACCCTGTCCCTTTCAGCGCCTGCCTGGAACTGCCGGGCCTCTCCATCATATCAAACTCGCCGGAGCGATTTCTGGCATTAAGAGGGAACAGGATCGAGTCAAGGCCTATAAAGGGAACCATAAGCCGGAGCGCAGATAAGAGTGAAGACATTTTGAGAAAAAAAGCGCTCAGGGAAAGCGAAAAAGACAGGGCGGAACATATCATGATCGTTGATCTCGTAAGAAATGATCTGGGCAGGGTCTGCAAGTACGGAACGATCAAGGCAGACAGCTTAATGGATATTGAAAGTTACGCCAACCTTCACCATATGGTCTCTACTGTATCCGGTGAAATAAATGAAGGCATCGGCCCTGTAGACTGTATAAAAGCAGCCTTTCCCGGTGGCTCGATTACGGGTGCGCCCAAGGTAAGGGCCATGGAAATTATCCATGAAATTGAGCAGTGTCCCCGATGGATCTATACGGGATCCATCGGCTATATAGGCTTTGATGGATCGATGGATTTAAACATTGCCATCAGGACGGCCTTCATTAAAGAGGGAAAGGTCTACTTTTCCACGGGAGGAGGCATTGTGGCTGATTCCATCCCCGAGTCAGAATATGAAGAAACGCTCCTTAAGGGAGAAATTTTTAAAAACATTGCATCAGGATTTAAAGAAAAATGAGTGATAGCATTATTTATCTTAGTGGAAATTTTATTGAAGAAAGCAAAGCTGCCATCTCCCCGATAAACAGGGGCCTCATGTATGGTGACGGCCTTTTCGAAACCTTCAGGGGCTATAAAGGAGAGATATTTGCCCTCAAAAATCATTACAAACGCCTTACCGAGTCGGCCCGTTTTCTTAAAATGGAGATTCCCTTTACCGAGCGGGAACTGTCCGTCATATTATTTACACTTTTAGAAAAGAATGATCTCCTCCACGCCGACAGCCGAATCAGGCTCACCGTCATTCGTGGCGGCAGCCCTTCATGGCTTCTCCCTTCAGGAAAGGAAGGAAGCACGGTTATTATCAGCTCCGAAAGTGTTCCGGCAAGTATTGAAGCCATTCAGCAAAAGGGCATAAAACTGTCCCTCCTGAAAAGCTTCAAAATTGACCATTTATCTCCGCTGGCCTCCCGTAAAACGATCAATTACATTCCAGGCATCCTCGGCATGATGGAAATAAAGGAGAGAGGGGGCGATGAAGGGATTTATCTGAACTATGAAGGCCATGCAGTCGAAGGAATTACAAGTAATATATTTATTGTGAAAGACAATAAACTCTACACCCCTCCCCTCTCATCAGGTCTCCTGCCCGGCATTACGAGAGATATCGTATTGGAGGTTGCGCCATTGTCCGGCATTGATGGTGAAGAAAAAGACCTCTCCTGTGATGAAATTTTCCAGGCAGAGGAAATATTTATTACAAGCTCCGTCAGGGAGGTGGTGCCGGCCATAGGTGTGGACGAAAAGAAATTTGCCATCGGCCCCCTTACCAGAAAAATCCAGAAAGGCTACAAGAAATTTGTGGCCGCCTATCTCTCTGACATTGACAAAATGAGCGCCAGCGAATAAAGTTAGCGCTACAAAAAAACAACCCTAAGGCAATTTACAAACATGCTTCCGGAAAACCTTATTTTTTTTTCAACGCTTTTCATATTTAACCTCTCTTTATTGACCATCCTGAGGATTGCCTTCTTCATCACTTTCAGGCCGTCCGACGTAAAGGTATTTTCATCACCCACATTTAAGGCACTCTATATTGGCATAAAATTCGATGCCAGGCTTATTTCACTTATTACCATTCCGGCCATCATTTTTTCCTGGATCCCGGGCATCAACCTTTATCATGAGTCGTGGGGTCTCTTTATTACCGAGTGGTACTACATCATTATTTTATCGGTGGCCATCCTTTTTTACATTGTAGATTTCGGCAATTTCAGCTATCTCCAGTCAAGAATTAATGCCAGCCTGCTGGCCCTTAAGGATACAGGCGGCATCTGGTGGCAAATGGTCCGGGAGAGCTACCCTGTTGTCAAGCTGACAATAACTCTTTTTCTTTTTATTCTCTTTTATAAAAGCGGACTTTTAAAAGCAATAGAGGGCAACCTCCTTTCAGCGGGGGAATCTTCATCCGGACTGTGGCTTGGCATCACTTTAAACGGGCTTTTCTTCCTCCTTATGGCAGCCCTGTGCTACGGCAAGTTATCGAGATATCCTCTGCGCTGGAGTGATGCTTTTTTTCATAAAGACAGCTTTATCTGTAACGTGGCCCTCAATCCGGTCCTCTTTTTCATTGAAAGCCTGGGAGAAAAACCCTTTGAGTACGACAGGGAAAAGCTGAAAGAACTTTATCCCCTCATGGTGGATTTTTTCAGTGTTGACAAAGCTTCGGCGGAAACGCTCTCCCTCAAACGGGAGGGCCGGCCGAGACCGCTTGTTTCAGGCAATCCCAACGTGGTTATTATCTTCATGGAGACCTTTGCAGCTTATAAAACAGGCGTACTTGGCGCCCCCATACTTCATTCATCACCCCGATTTGACGCACTGTCCAAAGAGGGCCTTCTTTTCAGCCGTTTCTATGTTCCCATGGAAAATACATCGAGATCACTCTTTGCGGCCCTCTTCGGCATACCCGATGTAAGCACAAGCCGGTCATCATCAAGGAACCCCCTCGTCGTCAACCAGCACACCATTGTTAATGCTTTTAAGGACTACGGCAAACATTACTTCCTCGGCGGCAGCGCCAACTGGGGCAATATCCGGGGCATGCTCTCCCACAATATCGATGATCTTAATATTATTGATGAAGGGGCTTACCGTTCCCCCGTTCATGACGTATGGGGCATTTCCGATGCGGACCTTTTCATGGAGGCCAATGAAATGCTTGCACAAAAGACGGAAGAACCTTTCTTTGCTATTATCCAGACGGCAGGCAATCACCGCCCCTTTAAAATTCCCCATGACTCAAAAGGCTTTGAGCCCGAACAGGCAGATAAAGATGTGCTTACGGAAAACGGCTTCTACTCGCTTGAAGAGTACAACGGCTTCAGGTTTCTCGACCATTCACTGGGCTATTACTTTGACCTGGCACGGAAAGAGCAATACTTTGACAATACGGTTTTTCTCATCTTCGGAGACCACGGCACCGGCAACGGGTCCCATGACAGGCGCTTTGGCGGACTTTCTCCGGGCCCTTTCCATGTTCCTTTTCTCATTTACGCCCCTCAACTGATAAAAGAGAGAAAAAGGATCGATTGCGTTATGAGCGAACTTGATGTTATGCCCACACTGGCTGCGCTCATGGGTAAGCCTTACGTAAACACAACACTTGGCCGTAATGTGCTTGATCCTGCGCTGGAAAGCAAAAGAGGTGCCTTTACCTTTACGCCTTTCGAATTTCCGCCAAGGTTCGGATTTATGGATAACGATCACTACGTTAACGTAGAGCCTGATGAATCCTTTGCGCTTTATGACTTCCATTCTTCAGAAGCGGCAGACCTTAAAGATAAAGAACCGGAAAAAGCCGATTACATGTCAAAAATGGCTATCGGCTTTCATGAGTTTGCCAAGTATCTGCTTTATCATAATAAGCGGGAAGAAAAGTGATTTTCAGCCGAAATAGTGATGCTTTATCTTTACCACCCCCAACCCCTCCTAAAATAGGAGGGGAGTTATTTGTCCCCCTCCTTGATAAGGAGGGGCTAGGGGTGGTAAAAGTCTTTCCTCCGTGCCCTCTGTTGCTGACATCATAAATCCTTGCAAAAATAGCCATTTTCCTTTATATTTCCCTATTTACATTTTCCCCTGAATTACCCGTACAGGATAACCTCTTGATTCTTAATATTTCCTATAAATTTTTAGTGTTTTCAATAGCCACTGCAATCGTGTTTATTCTCTTTCCACAATTGGATCTGATGACAAGCGCCCTCTTTTTTTCGGATGGCAGGTTTTACGCAAAAAGCTACCCTCTTTTTAAATTGATCTATAAATATGCGCCATCCATGACTGGTATTATTGTTCTTGCTATCATAGGCATCTATGCCTATATGCAATTTAAAAAAAGAGATGAAATACTTGGTTTAAAAAAGAAAGCCTACCTCTATCTAATCATGGCAATGCTGCTGGGACCGCTTCTTGTGGTCAACGGCATTATGAAGGAATTTTCAGGCAGGGCAAGACCGAGGCATATAGTTGAATTTTCAGGAAGTAAAACATTCACCCCCGCTTTTGTCATTTCCGATCAGTGCAAAAAAAATTGTTCCTTCGTCAGCGGCCATGCATCGGCCGGTTTTTACTTCGTGGCACTGGCTCTGCTCTACAGAGGCAAGAGAAGACGAGTTATCTTCTGGAGTGCAGTTGCTGCCGGAGGAATAATCGGGATGGTAAGAATCATCCAGGGAGGCCACTTCCTGAGTGACGTTATTTTCTCCTTTGCCTTTGTTTACCTGACAAGCCTTTTACTCCATTACGGGATGTTTAGAAATGATAAAGCAGCTTGATACTTCAAAGTTAAGGGAGAGCCATGCGCTGGGCCTTCTTCTCATTGTCGCCCTCTTTCACGCCATTTACAATGTTACCCTCCAACTTCACCCTGATGAAGCCTATTACTGGTACTGGAGCAAGAAGCTGCAACTGAGCTACTACGACCATCCTCCTATGGTGGCTTACCTGATCAAAATTTTTACCCTTTTCAGTGATCATGAATTCTTCACGAGACTAACTGCCGTCTTCTGCATGACCCTTACAGGGTGGTATATTTTCAAGCTGGCCAATGAGGTCTACGACAAGGACGTTGCCTGGCTCTCTCTTGTAAGCTATACCATCATCCCCACAATCAGCATGGGGTACACCATCATCACGCCTGATGCGCCGCTGCTTATGTTCTGGGCCTTGTCTGCCTGGTTTTCATACAAGGCTCTCTTCGGCGGAAAATGGAAGGACTACCTATTGGCCGGTGTTTTCATTGGCGCCATGATGCTCAGTAAATATACGTCTGTCCTCTTTCTCACAGCGCTGCTTTTATTTATCATAATAAAAATACCCCGACACCTGCTGCAAATAAAACCATGGACATCCATTATTCTGGCCTTCATAATTTTCCTTCCCGCCGTCTACTGGAACTACCAGCACGACTGGATAAGCTTTTCATTTCAGTACAAACACGGCACATCGGAAGTAGCTAAAATAAAATGGAACAAGTTCTTTGAATTTGCAGGCGGTCTTTTCGCCATCTTTACACCCATTTTTTTCGGTATTCTCCTTTACGGAAGTTTCAAAGTTAAAAACTACTGGAATGATAAGAAGCGTTTCTTCGTTGCCATTACCTATCTCTTTCCACTCCTCTTTTTTCTTTACAAGGGACTTTTTAAAAAGATGGAACTCAACTGGGTAGCAGTAGCCTTCATTTCAGGCCTTATTATTTTTTCATATACAGTCAAAGAGTATAAGCTTAAAAAGACCTTCATTGCAGGTGCTACCCTTGCCGTGCTCCTTAATCTCATCCTTCATTTTCCGGCCCTCTTTTTCCTGCCGCCAAAAATGAATATTCATAACCGCATTTACGGTGTAAAAGAAGCCGCCATAAAAGCAGCTTCCTACCTTGAGCCCGGTGACCTTCTTCTGGCTGACCACTTGAGACGCGCCGCCATGTTCAGTTTTTATGCAGGTGGAGGAAGGCAGGCCCATATCCCGTCAACGACCCGCTTCAGCCAGTACACCATGTGGGATAAAGGGATTGATTTTGGAAAAGTAAAGGGGGTATTTCTTTCCAAAAGACCGGAAGAGAAAGAGCTTTCGACAATATTTAAAAAGGTGGAACTCCTTGAAGAGGTGAAGTTGAAAAAAGAAGGCCTTAAGGAGAAGACTTTCTACATTTACAGGTGCAGTAATTAGAAGTTAGTCACTTTTTCAAGTTGCAGATTAAGCTGTCATTGCGAGGAGTGTAAACGACGAAGCAATCCAAAGGTCTTGGATCTTATCTCAATGTTGGTGGAATGTACTAAATTTAGTACAAGATCAGAACTCATTATTTGTCATTTCGAAGGCATGTGAAAAATCTTTTTCTTGAGTGAAAAAAGGTTAGTAAGATTTCTCCTGACCGTCGAAATGACATCACAGATGGATATAGTACAAAATATGAAATAATAATTGCTTCGGTCTAATTGACCTCGCAAAGACGAAAAATAATTTTTTACCGGAATTTTCAAAAAGTTAATTAAAAAGTAAGCATGAACATAAAAACCCTAATCAAAACAGCCATCACTATCATCCTCCTTACGGTCATCTTCCGCTTTGTCGACTTTCCCTCTCTCTTGAAGATACTAAAAGAGATCAATCCACTCTACCTGATCCCTGCCGTAGCATTCCAGTTTCTAAGCACCTTCGTCTCTTCACTGCGATGGAACATCATCATGAAGACCCTCGACTTCAAGGAAAGCACATGGTTCTACATTAAGAGCTATTTCAAGGGGACTTTTTTCAACCAGGCACTGCCGGGAAGCATCGGCGGTGATGCCGTGAGGGTTCTCGAACTGGGGGGACTGGGCTATAGGAAGCGAGAGGCCTTTTACGGTATTTTTATCGACCGTATTGTAGGTCTGCTTGGCCTGCTTCTATTAAACCTTGCTGCCAATTTTACTTATAGTGATCTTCTCCCAACCTGGCTTTACCGTTTAATCAATCTCACCTGCACAGGAAGCATTACAGGCTTTATCGTCCTTGTTATGCTGAGAAAAGCCAAGTTCATGTCGAAGATCAGGTTTTTAGACCTTTTTTATGATCTTTCAAAACGCTTCAGGAAGGTCTATAGCAATATCCCCAACATCAGTGGACAGTTGATTTTATCAGTAATTATCCACCTCTGCTCCATACTCTGCATCTATGCCATAGCACTGGCTATCGGGCTGGAATATGGGCTGGGCGCCTATCTTGTTATCATGCCCCCTGTCTTTCTCTTTACCTTAATTCCTATATCGCTGGCGGGTTGGGGAGTACGTGAAGGGGCTATGGTGGGAATCTTTCTTCTTATAGGCGCACCAAAAGAGGCCGTGCTTTCAATCTCCATCCTCTACGGGCTTATTGTTATCTTTCACAGTCTACCCGGTATGATATTCTGGGTACAGTCGAAAAGCAGGATATAGAAAAGAATTTTCTGAGTTATTCTGGCTTCGTCTGAAGCTCATTATTAGGGGTTAAGTCGTGCAGTCGACTCTACGATGTTCCATTGTTCCGAAACAACCAGATGATCTGAGGGATTTAGCTGAATTCTGACATGGTGGCTGATAGTTAAACATATTTCACCTATATCTGTAGGCTTGAGTGAAGTGAGCCACCTGTTTACCTGCTCTTGTGTCAGGTTTTTGACTTTATAGTCAGCTACGACAATCTCCATCGCCGGTGGGTTGTATTCGAGAGAGTAGCAGGAGTTTTGTACTGTGTCAGCTTCGTAGCGATTCTTACCTTTTGATGTGAGCTTGATAAGTTTAGTATCCTTCAAGTCGCTGAAATAATATGAGTAGTACTCGCTTTCCAAATTCTCTCTGTCCACCCACTGCGTCAAATCCTTGAGTAATTTTCCACGATAAATCGTCCCATAATAAGCCTTCAATTCAGACTTGAAGCGTTTCTCGTTTGAAAAATCCATAGACCAGAAGAACTTGGAGATGTCTTTCCATCTTTCCAAACTGTCAGGCAAGGATTCTGCCAACGCAACTGTCGGTAAAAGTAAACAAAAAGTAGCAACTAGAATCTTCATTTGTTTGGTGAGGCCCAACAAGTTTTTATTAAAAACTTCGGTCTCAAAGCATGGGTTTTGTCCACGAAGACAGGCAGGCTGTAGCCTGGAGTCGGACCGTACGTCGTTACGGGCAACATTACGGGCACTCATCACCGCTCCCATTGAAACTTTTAATTATGTTTTTTAAGGTAAATATCTATAATGTCCGGTAATTGGGAATGAAAAAAGCATATCCTCAAGCTTTGGCCCTCTACCAATATTATGAACAATCATAGGGTTACCTGTTTCTACATTGTATTTGTCTGTTACAATTCCAATATGAGGTAAATTACCTGGAATCATCCAAGTTACAAGGTCTCCCGGTGAATAGTCTTCGGCTTTCTTTGAAATAGAAAGTACCTGGCCAAAACGAGAGAAGAAAGCTTGCAAATTGGGCACACGCCTATGGTCAATGTTTGTATCAGGCCGACTCAATCCCCAGATCTTTTTTGATGGGTATTTTGAAAAGTTAGCTTTCATATCCTGATGAACTAATTTCTGGAGGTCGATGCCGATTTTTCGGTAAGACCTGATTACAACATCCGTACAAACACCGATATTTTCTGGCACATCACCACCAGGATATTTTATCGAGTAATAACTGCCATCATAAACTACTCGAAAATTTGCCCTCTCTATTGCGGCCTTCACCAGTTCGCTACTTGTGACTGCAAAAGATTGAACCGGCAGTAGGATCAACCAAATTAGAAGCAATCTTATTAAGTTCATAATTTTTCAAACATAACAAAAAAATTAAGGGTCAAGCCTTCATTCTTTGTTTATAAAATTCTTTGAATCAACTTTAGTAAGAAATTTTAAAATTTTCTTTTCTGAAAAGTCCTTCCAGCCACCACTTTGATACTTAGCTTGAGCTTCCTTCATGTAGCTTTTATACTTTTCTGTCTTTCCTCGCTTCCCTTCCAAGACAGCCAACCGAGCATATGCTGTACCTGAGTCTATTACACATATTTCTTTCCCAAAAAGAAATTCAGCATTTAACTGTCGCTTTAACTCGTCACAAAATTGTATATATTCAAGCAAGGCTTTTTTCGCATCTTCGTATGAAGCGTTTTGATACTGAAGGTATGAGTAGTTACCCAAACTTGCAGAAGCCATAAGGTAGCCCATAGAGTTAATGGGTTTGCTCAATTGGAAACCCAAATAACCACCGGCAAAGCCGCCAAATATCACACCTAAAAGAAACACTAGAGATATTTTCAAATATTTTTTACTTTTAGACATATCCTTTCCTTGATTTTCAGGCTAAAGCTGAGTTGAGCAGCTTGCCTGCTCAAACGAAACTTATGCCCTGTGGGTATAAGTAGGGATTACTATTATTCGTGCATAAAAAAAGCCCAAAACCGTTACCGGTTCGGACTCTTCAAATTTCTTTTTTTCACGTTTCCCATTTCCATCCCCCCGAAATGATTGATTCTTTTTTATACCTCAACAAACCGCCTTTGTAAATGCTTTTTTGGATGAATATGGCACGGAGCGAATGCATAAGGCTTCGGCCATTCATCTATGACCGGGAAAAGAGCAATTATCTATTTGAATTTTTGTCAATTTCTTTTATAGTTTAACTATCTCATAAAAAGCCATGAACCCATAAGATAATTTCAGGAGGAAAAAAAATGGCAATTATCGATGGAATCAGAAGACAGCTCCGTTCCGTAATTGAGTGGGACAACCCTGCGCCGGATGATCTCTTTTACCGATGGAGCGATAACGGCGATGAAATAAAGAACGCCTCCAAACTGATTGTCAATCCCGGTCAGGGCTGCATCTTTGTTTACGAAGGAAGCGTGGAAGCGGTTATCACTAATACAGGCATAGTCAATCTCAAAACGGCCAACGTCCCCTTCTGGACGACCATTAAAAAATTCATGCAGTTCTTTGAGAGTGAACATAAGGTTGGTCTCTATTACTTTAAAACCACCAAAATTCTTAATCAAAAATGGGGCACCACATCGATCATTAAATATGAAGACCCCAAGTATCAATTCCCCGTGGGACTAAAGGCCTACGGAAATTACAGTTTCAAAATAGTAAAGCCGGACTTTTTCTTTACTACGGTAGTGGGAGCTAAAGACAACTATTCAGTTGACCAGTTCAAGGAGGTAATGAATTCCCGCATAATCCAGCCCTTAACGGACTATATGGCCGAATCTAAATTCTCCTATGCCGAAATCGATGCCGGACGTGAAGAACTTTCTTCCGGTATTCATCAGAAAATTAACTCGGATTTTATCAAACTCGGTTTTGAAATTACCGACTTTCGAATCGAAGGAACCAACTTCGATGAAAATACGGAAGACCGCATCAACCGAATAGCCGACGTTATGGCTGAAGCCCAGGCAGCAGAAAAAGCGGGTATAAACTATACGGAAATGCAAAAGCTGCAAGCCATGCGCGACGCAGCAAAAAATGAAGGGGGCGGCGCCGGTGTTGGAATGGGCCTCGGCGCCGGGATCGGTTTCGGCCAGATGCTGTCGGAAAGTTTCAAGCCTCAAAATAACCAGCCTGCTCAACCGGGAAAAGAAGATCCCATGATCGTCCTTAAAAAACTGAAAGAAATGCTCGATGCCGAGCTTATTGAAAAGGAAGAGTACGATCAAAAGAAAAAGGAGATTCTGGACAGAATGTAGTAATAACAAGAGAAATTAGACGCAGATTTACACAGATTTTTTTATGATTTTTAAAAGATTAAAATTTGAAAAAGTTAACAATTAACTCTTATAAAATCCTTATCTGTGAAAATCATATTGAATCCGTGCTAATCAGTGTCTAATTATTTTTTTCAATATTAACTGTCCATCACTTATCATGGCTAACTGTTCAAGCTGTTCAGCACCCCTTCCGGCCCATACGACGATCTGCGAATATTGTCACAGCCGCAATGACGTGGATCTGAAAGGTATTCACGAATATACCGTTTCAAAACCGGACTCGGAACGTATCTGTCCAACCTGCAACATCCCGCTGCAGACTATCAACCTGGCTGGCGACGGCAAATACTACATCGAACGCTGCGATAAATGCATGGGCCTCTTCTTCGATCCCGGAGAGCTGGAAGCGCTTCTTGAAAAAAGTGTTACCAATATTTTTCGCATTGACCACAGAAGTCTTAATAAACTGGTCAAAGACAGGGCCAATCAGAAAAGAAAGATTCAATACATCAAATGCCCGGTCTGTACAAACATAATGAACCGGGCCAACTTTGGTAAAAGAAGCGGCGTCATTATAGACCGCTGCAAGAATCACGGCATCTGGCTTGACGGTGGAGAATTAAAACAAATCATGGAGTGGCGAAAAGCGGGTGGCAGACTGCTGCATGATAAAAAGGCAGCCCGGGAAAAAAAGATAGAGAAGCAATGGAAAAGGGATGGGACTATTTTCCACGAAAAAACCATTCGAAACGGAAATTTCAGTATGTCCGACCTCGATCTTGACGACGATATTGCCACCAGTATATCAAATTTGATTTCCAGGTTATTTACTTAAAGATTTAAAGTCTCTACAAAAAAAACTTCTTTTTATTTCCCATTCAACACAGCCGAGTGGAGCAGATTATTGTGGGGAAAGGGGATAAACTGTCTGAGCGAAGCGAGTTTTTATCCCCGCCACAATCAGCTGCGTGAACGAGGGAAGCCGAAGGCCAAAGTTGCAGGGCGGCTTTCTTTTGCATACTTTTCTTTGCCGCCAAAGAAAAGTATGATTCTCAAAGAGAATAAAAGTAATTATTCAGATAATTTTGTTTGACCACCCCTTAATCCCTTTATGCCCTGTGGGTGCTCCTAATCAAGGAGGGGAGACAAGTTCCTCGTCACTCCCCCACCACATACACCAATATATCCACCACCTGCTCCGGTGTCGTCGCCCAGGCCATTGCCGAACCATCCACCTCTTTCAGCGGATGAATAATATCCTCACCATGCAAAGTTACATAAGGTTTTCCAAGTGCCGCACAAAAACCTGCATCAAAGGCGGCATTCCACTGCTTGTATTTATCACCGAAACGAACAACAACAAGGTCGCTCTTTTCAATAAGGCTCTTCGTGCGAATAGCATTCACCTTGGCCGACTTATGATCCCGCCAGAATTGATTGGCTTCCTCACCCAGAACGTCACCTGCTGCATCACTCGCTTCATGATCCGTTACTGCTGAAGTAAAGGTAATATCAAGGCCCTTTGCTTTTGCCCCTTCTTTAATCCTGTCCCGCCAATCTGTATGTATTTCTCCTGAAAGGTATACTGTAAATGCCAATGTTTAATCTCCTTTAAATGTATTAGATTTCTTTTCTGCCTGTATTAAATTGAAGTTATTACAAAAAACCGTAATTCGAATGAAAGGAATTCCTCTCTTATTGCCCTGCACTAATAGACTTTAGACATTTTTCAAAACTCATCTTGCGTCCTATTCTTTGTTCATTTGAAGTATCTGTTATAAAAAACTCATCTCGTTGCTCATTTCCGGTACAAACCAGGCCTTTTTTAGTCGCGCTAACAATTTTTTGGCATTTTTCAAAACTTGTCTTTCTTCCTATTCTTTTACGATCTGAAACTCTGGTTATAAAAAACTCATTTCTGGACTCGTTACCCGTACAAATAAAGCTTTCATTTGAAGCCGGTACCCTATTACCACAAACTTCATTTTTCAATATGCTTTCAGCACTAACCGTTTCTGTGGCGTTATTTGTACAGACAACATCAAATTTACCGTTAGATTGCTTTCTCATACTTTTAATATCTGAGACTCCGGCATGAGCATTACTTACCAAAAGAGAAAGTACAATAAAATTAAAAAGAATAATTCTCATATAGACCTCCCAACATAAATTTAGATAAAAAAATTTTCCCAAACTATTTTAAAAAAAAGCTACTCCAATTTATTTAGGATAATTTCATATGCCTCCTTCCGTTCCTTCGGATCAGTCAGTTTAATCACTTGCCCCTGATTAAATTTCACTTCTACAGTTCCCATAAGAGTGCGATTTTTCACCTCTTTGACTTTACTCCAGGGAAAGAAGGTAACAAGCTTTTTTTCTTTAAGTTCTTCCAATGAAAATTCATTTCTTAAAAAGCGAGCCACTTCCCCAGGACTTGGAGATTCTGATTCTTCAATCTTTTTCGTCAGATTAATTGCGCCAAAAATACCTGTAATGCCGATAGAAAGAGAGTCACCAAAATATGAGAATGAATCTTTAGGTATTGCGTAAGGTTGAAAATACAAACCTTCTTCAGTGAGAATCAGTGCACCTTTTTTACCATCGTATTCGGTATACTTAAAATCCAATTGTTATGCCCTTCGCTAGTCAATAATAATTCATACAGTCAATTTTAATAATTAACACTATGTTGTCTTATAAATGTACCAACCATCTGTTATCTGTTCTATATAAATAAAATCTTTTGGACTCATGGAAGGGGGACTTTTATCAACAGGCACATATAAGAAACCAACTGAGTTGTCAATCATTCCACCTATATTAAAATTAATAACACCCCCATCCTTATAAACAGAATTTAAAAATAATTTCTTTGCTGTTTTTTTGGAGCGCTCTTTATCACCTGTTGTAAAAAACTTAAGGATCTCTTTGAATTTATTAAGGTTATCTCTAAAAAAAACCTTTAAATACTTATCACTTTTACTAGTTAAAAGCATATTTTGGTAAGTCCATTCTTCTTCTTGAGTTCGAGACGTTTTTTTCTCTAGTTCCTCCAAAAAGAGAAAAAATAATCCTGGAAGAGCCAAACCTCGAATTGCCTCAATTTTCCAGTTACTCTTATCTTTTATAAGGAATACATACCAATCCTGGCTTTGTTTCCCGTCACTCAATAGGACTGCATAAACAGCTCTGTTCTCTGTCTGACTCAACTTCCTGTAAGTTACAGATACATCTGCTGGAAGATTTTCACCCAATGTGGGTTTTTCAACGTAATACTCAAGCATTTCACCATAATAAGCTGAATACTTATCTTTAATCCCTCCAGGACCAAAATATTCATTTAGAACCTCTGGCTCGTCTGCACTTGAGGTATTAGAAATTAATAACAAGCCAAAAATGAAAAATGTAAAAACAAGCTGTTTCATAGTTTTTTTCTCCCACTATAAATTTAAGATATTAATACTTTTCTTCTAACACCCTAAATCCCATACTTTTTATTTTTCAATTATTTAGGTTTACCAATTAGCCTTCCCCTATACCTTTTTATTTTTTATAGCACAAATGATTTTGGGGAACAAAAGGAATTTCTAATTTAGAAAACTGGATTCCCGCCTCGCGGGAATGACAAGTAAGATCTAATGTTATCTTTTCATCACAGCAATCATGTAAATTCTGTCAGAATGAAGGTTTTAAATCCACCTCTCACCGCAATCCTCCAGGCATCCGGACACCAAGATCCACAGGATGTGTGAAGAAATTTTATATCCTGTTAATCCTGTCAAAGCAAGGTTTTAAAAATCATAAACAATCAGTGTAAATCTGTGTCTAACCAATCTTTTACCTCGAAAAGAGTGCAAAAAAGAAGACAATAGTGTATTATATGGCGCTTATTAAAGCGTAACGGAGTTAGAATGAAAGTAGATACCATGCGGAACATCGACTATTATGTTGGAGTTCCCCTCTGCCTGATAGGCACGATTATTATAAAACTCATTAATTTCTTCAGGGGAAAGGAAGAGAGAGAACCGAAAAATGTACTCCTCATCGAGCTTTCTGAAATGGGTAGCGCCATTCTTGTCGATCCGGCCATGGAGAAGATCAAGAAAGACCTGAAAGCCAATCTCTTTTTTGTAATCTTCAAGAAAAACAAGCCCAGCCTCGATCTGCTCGGCACGGTTCCACAGGAAAACATTTTTACAATCAGGGCAGACGGCATTGTAAACCTCGCTGTCGATACGCTCAGTTTCCTCTCCTGGACACGTTCAAAAAATATCGACACCATTATCGACCTGGAGCTTTTTTCCCGCTTTACGGCCCTTTTAACAGGATTTAGCGGAGCTTCCAATACGGTCGGTTTTCATGCTTTTCACAATGAGGGCCTCTATCGCGGCGATTTTTTGACTCACAAAGTCGCCTATAATCCGCATACCCATATTGCCAAAAATTTTATCGCCCTGGTTAACTCTTTAACAGCAAAAAGCAAAGAAGTTCCCTTTTCAAAAACAATTGTCAAAAACAGTGAAATAAAACTTAAAAAAATCACATTTACGGAAGAAGAAAAGGGTGTGGTCAGGGAGATAGTAAAAAAGAATTTTGAGACCTATAACACCTCAAAAGACAAGATCGTCCTTATCAATCCCAACGCCAGCGAACTGCTAACCCAACGCCGCTGGCCAATGGATAACTATGCTGAATTGATCAAGGAAATCCTCAAAATGGACAAAAAGATACTTGTCCTCATTACCGGTTCACCTGGAGAAAGAGGCGAAGCAGCCATGCTAAAGCGAAACGTGGGAAGCGACAGGTGCATCAACTTTGCAGGCGAAGTGAAGTTCCTTCAACTGCCCATTCTTTATAGCATTAGTGACTTTATGGTCTCCAACGATTCCGGGCCGGGCCACTTTTCGTCTATTACCGACATGCTCACTTTCGTTCTTTTCGGGCCGGAAACACCAAATCTCTATGGCTCACTTGGAAAATCCTACCCCATTTATGCTGATCTTGCCTGCTCTCCTTGCGTGAGTGCATGGAATCACCGCAAGACAGCCTGCACCGACAACCAGTGCCTAAAGATGATTTCACCTGAAATGGTGATGAAGGAGATTAAAAAGCGTTATAAGAAGTAACTTGATAAAGGCACCACGAAGACACTAAGGACACAAAGGAAAAAATCATAAATTCTCCGTGCTCTTTGTGTCTTTGTGGTTAAAAACTTTTCCTATAAATCTTTATTATTGGATAAGAGGTAGATCCAGTCCATGCTATGCCCCATATCTTGTGTATTTTCCTTGACTTTTCCTATGGTTTTGCATTAAAATTTGCGGTTTCATGGATGGAAGGAAGATATGTTTGAAGGACTGACAGACAAGCTTAATCGTGTCTTTAAAAACCTTAAAGGCAGGGGAAAGCTTACAGAGAAAGATATCGATGCCGTACTCAAGGAAATCAGGATGGTTCTCCTTGAAGCGGACGTTAATTTCAAGGTCGTTAAAAATTTCGTTGCTTCCATCAGGGAAAGGGCTATTGGACATGAGGTCCTGGACAGTCTTACCCCGGCCCAGCAGGTTATCAAGATCGTCAAGGATGAAATGGAATCCCTCCTTGGCGGAGAAACGGCGGAACTTGATCTTGGCGCAAGACCGCCGGTTGCCATTCTGCTGGCCGGCCTTCAGGGGTCCGGTAAGACGACGACTTCGGCCAAGCTGGCAAGGCTGCTAAAGGAAGAGAGGAAGAAAAAGGTTCTCCTCGTTCCGGCAGATACGCAAAGAGCGGCTGCTATAACGCAGCTAAAGAAGCTTGGTCAGGACCTTTCCATTGAAGTCTTTGACAGCGCCACTGACATGACGCCCCTTGATATATGTAAGCAGGCCATGGAACATGCAAGGGTTAACACCTTTGATGCCCTCCTTATAGACAGCGCGGGACGGCTTCAGATTGACGGCCCGCTTATGGATGAGCTAAAGGCCATCAAGGAAGCGACTGCCCCTGTGGAAACACTCTTTGTGGCCGATGCCATGACCGGTCAGGAAGCAGTCAACATTGCCACGCAGTTTGACGAATCCATCGGTATTACCGGCGTGATTCTTACCAAGCTCGATGGTGATGCGAGAGGCGGCGCCGCCCTTTCCATCCGTGCCGTGACGGGCAAGCCGATCAAATTTGTCGGTATCGGTGAAAAATCAGATGCACTGGAAACCTTCCACCCTGACAGGATGACGTCGAGAATTCTCGACATGGGTGACGTACTTTCTCTCGTTGAAAAAGCGGCCAGGGCATTTGATGGTGAAGATACGGCAGACCTGGAAGATAAGTTAAAGAAGAACAACTTCGATCTTGAGGACTTTAAAAAGCAACTCCAGATGATGAAAAAGGTGGGTTCATTTGACCAGATCCTCGGCATGATTCCCGGCATGGGGAAAATGAAAAAGATGGATTTGCAACCTGCCGAAGGGGAATTTAAGAAGATTGAATCCATTATCGACTCAATGACACGCGTGGAGCGCCGTAAGCCTTCAATCATCAATGGAAGCAGGCGCCTCAGAATTGCCAAAGGAAGCGGAACACAAGTGCAGGACGTAAACAAGTTGCTAAAAAAATTCCAACAGGCGCAAAAAATGATGAAAAGCTTCTCCAAAATGGGGATGAAAGGTTTAAAAAGGGGATCCATGCCCTTTAATTTTTAAAAAACAATCAAACTAAAGAAGAAAAAGGGAGAACATTTATGGCAGTAAGAATAAGACTGGCCAGGGGCGGCAGAAATAAAAAGCCTGTATACAGGGTTGTCGTTGCTGACTCTGAAGCCCCGAGAGACGGCAGGTTTATTGAAAAGGTAGGAACTTACGATCCAAACGTAGAACCTGCTGCGGTAGAACTTGATGCTGAGGTGGCGCTTAAGTGGTTAAAAACAGGCGCAAAGCCGACAGAGACGGTAAAATCACTGCTCGACAAAGCCGGAATTCTCGAAACTTTTAAGAAGGAAGCCAAGGCTTAATCAAGCCGGGGCTTTCTCTGCGGCAACGGAATGTCTAAAGAGCTGGTAGAATATATAGCAAAAGCGCTCGTCGATAATCCTGACAAGGTTCTTGTCGACGAGGTTAAAGATGAAAGGGGAGCAATACTGAACCTTTCCGTCGATAAAAGTGATCTTGGCAAGGTTATCGGCAAGAACGGCAAAACGGCGAAAGCGATAAGAGCCATTCTCAGCGTTGCGTCAACCAAGACTGACAGCCATAACCTGCTAAAGATAATGGAATAACCTTGAGTGTCTGCTGAAGATCTTCTCCTCATTGGAAAGATAACGAAACCACACGGCATAAGGGGCAAGTTGAAAGTTTACTCCTATGCCGAATCACCTGAGATTTTTAATGATGCTCAAATTCTCTATCTCAAACTGGAATCGTCCTCCCTCAGGCCCCTTCATGTGGAGAGCGCCGGTTTTCACGGGGACATGGTTATTCTCGGCTTAAAGGAAATTGATAGCCGGGACAAAGCGGAAGAGATAGCAAGGGGCGAGCTTTATATTGAAAAGAAATATCTGGAACCTCTCGAAAAGGGTGAGTATTACAGGTATGAGCTTATCGGCCTTGAAGTGGAAACGGTTGACGGCCTTATTGTAGGCGCCGTTGAAGATGTCTTCCCCACAGGCAGCAACGATGTTCTCGTTGTTAAAAAGGGGAAAGTGGAAAACCTCATTCCCGTAACGAGGGAAGTCGTTAAAGCGGTAGACCTGGAAAATAAGAAGATGCTCATAGAGCCTCTCGAAAATATGATCGAAGGCTTATGAAGTTTGATGTAATCACCCTCTTTCCGGGTATGTTTGAATCACCACTTGGTGATTCTATCCTGAAAAGAGCAACAGAGAAGGGTCAGCTGCAAGTTGGCCTTCATCAGCTCAGGAATTATACGCACGACAAACACCATGTTGTCGATGACACGCCCTACGGCGGTGGAAGCGGCATGGTGATGAAACCCGACCCTGTCGCTGAAGCGATCGAAGCGGTAAAAGGGGAAAGGGGGAAAGTTATTCTTCTTTCACCGGCCGGCAAGACCTTTAACCAGAATGAGGCAAAGCGGCTTTCAAAAGAGAGTCACATTGTTCTTGTCTGCGGCAGATACGAAGGAATAGACGAACGGGTTAACAAGTACGTCGATGAGACACTTTCCATCGGTGATTTTGTCATGACCGGCGGAGAGATTGCCGCCATGGCTATTATAGATTCAGTAGCCAGACTGCTTCCCGGTGTTTTGGGATGTGAAGATTCAGCGGCGGAAGAGTCATTTTCCTGGGATTTACTTGAGTACCCCCATTATACGAGACCCAAAAGCTTCAGGGGAGAAGAGGTTCCAGAGGTACTCACATCGGGCAACCATGAAGCCATCAGGCTCTGGCGGAGAAAAGAGGCCCTGAAAAAAACGCTATTAGTAAGACCTGACCTAATTGACAGGTCAACTCTTGGCAAGGAAGATCTTAAGCTTATTGCAGAGATTGAAAAAGGGGAAGAAGATTGAAAAATGAAGGGAACCCGTCCAAAGTCTATGTGGCCCTTCTTCACTACCCCGTTTACAACAGGAATAAAGAGGTCGTTACTTCAGCCGTAACAAATCTCGATATACATGACATAGCAAGGCTGGCAAGAACTTACTCCCTTGCAGGATACTTTATCGTAACACCGGACGAAGAGCAGGCTGAACTTGTAAAAAAGATATGCAGCCACTGGCTCGAAGGGTATGGTTCGAGCTATAACTTCGACAGGGGCAGCGCTCTTAGTCTCGTCAGCATCGTAAAGGACCTCAAAAGCGCAGTCCGGCGAATTGAAGGGGAGCAGGGCAAAGAGCCCGGGCTTTTAGCAACGACTGCTCTCGAAAAAGAGCGTTACAAAAATAAGCGCCTCTCCTTTGTTAATGCAAGAGAGACAATAGAATGTAACGACAGACCTCAGCTCATTATTCTCGGAACAGCCTGGGGACTTAGTGATAATATTTTACGGGAAGTGGACCATATCCTTGAACCGGTAAAATGCAATGGCAATTATAATCACCTGTCGGTAAGAACAGCAGCAGCCATCGTTATTGACAGATTATTAGGGAATCGATAATACTTAGGATAATTAATCAGGAGGAAGCACTAATGAATATCATTGACAAGATTGAACAGGAACAGTTAAGGGATGATATCCCTGACTTCAAGTCAGGTGACAAGGTAAAGGTTCACGCAAAAATCAAGGAAGGAAACAAAGAAAGAATCCAGGTTTTTGAAGGTACTGTTATCAGGAAAAAAAGTGGCGGCAACAGGGCCAACTTCACTGTAAGAAAGATTGCTTCCGGCGTTGGAGTAGAAAGAACCTTCCCTCTTCACTCAACAAGGATTGCCAAAATTGAAGTCGTCACCAAGGGTCACGTAAGACGATCTCGTCTCTACTATCTCAGGGAACGTACCGGTAAGGCAGCAAGGATTAAGGAAAAAAGAACTTTCTAAAACCCTCCTATCGGGCTATGGTTGATATACAAAAACAGAGGTCACTCTTTTCAGATAACGATGAAAGTGACCTCTTTTTTTATGAACGAAGGCTTTACGCTAAAAGCTGCTATTCCATTGCCGGTATCGATGAGGCAGGCCGTGGCCCTCTTGCCGGGCCCGTCGTTGCTGCAGCCGTTATTCTCCCCCGGGGGGTAGATCTCCCCGGCGTCGACGACTCGAAAAAACTTGCCGAAGCAAAAAGAGATAAACTCTTTACTGAAATCATGGGAAAAGCGCTGGCTGTCGGCGTCGGCAAAGCTGAGGCTGATGAAATTGATGAGATTAACATCCTTCAGGCAACACTTAAGGCCATGAAAAGGGCCGTAGACAGTCTTTCCATTACTCCCGACTATCTCCTCATCGACGGCATTAATACGATCAAAAAGGATATTCCCCAGGAAGCAATCAAGAAAGGGGATTCCCGCTCCATATCGATAGCAGCGGCCTCCATCATTGCCAAGGTTACGAGAGACCGTCTCATGGTTGAGTTGGACAAGCAATTTCCCGCCTATGGCTTTGCTTCCCACAAGGGATACGGCTCAAAAACCCACAGGGAGGCCATCGCTTCCTGCGGACCTGTTTCAGCACACCGCAAAAGTTTTGCAGGCGTTAAGGAGCATGTAAAGTGACCCGGGAAAGACTGTCACTGGGCAAGCAGGGCGAGGCCTTTGCTTCCGAGTTTCTCAAAAAGAAGGGTTACAGGATAGAAGAGATAAATTACCGTTCTCCCCTCGGTGAAGTCGACATTATTGCCTACCATAAAAAAACACTTGTATTCGTCGAGGTCAAAACAAGACGGAACGAAATATTCGGCATCCCTGCCGAAGCAGTAAACAAAAGAAAACAGATTCAGATCGCCAAAACGGCCCAGCATTATATGAACAGGAAGAAGCTTACAAACCATGCCGCAAGAATCGATGTCGTCTCCGTACTTGCAAGAGATGGCCGTGAGATGGTGGCGGAAGTTATCACAAACGCATTTGACCTGCCTTATTATTAATCCGGCAATTATAATGCAATGTCCTCATCGTTTTCATTCCCCCATTATTTAAGGCGGATTCTCATTAATACTCACATGAGGAATTAAAGTTTTGCCATTACACCACTATTGACTTCCTCTGCCTTTTCCCTGCTCACAAGAATTTCCACAAGCTTTAAACCAAACTCCAGCGCCGTACCGGGCCCTCTGCTTGTAATAATATTTCCATCAATAACGACACGGTCTTCACTGTAGGTTTCATGCCTGAACTGGTTCATAACGGAAGGATGACTGGTAATGGTCTTTCCCCTGGTTATGCCAATATTAGCCAATACGGTAGGTGCAGCACAGATGGCCGTAATATATTTACCCTCTTCATCATGATGTTCAATGATCCTTCTTACCCTCTCATCATTCATCATATTTTCTGTCCCTCCCGACCCGCCGGGCAGAATAATCATATCAAACTCATCATTCATGGCATGGTCCAGTGATTCATCGGCCAGCACCTTTATATCATTTCTGCCGACAATAACGCCATCTACCGTTCCAGCCGTTGTGACATCGGCGCCTGCCCGTCTCAGCATATCAACGGGACCGAATGCCTCTACTTCCTCAAAGCCCGGCGCAAGGATGACAAGAACTCTATTCATTTTTAACCTCCCTCATAATTATAGTTACAATTCATGATATTCATCGTATATATCTGAAAAAACCTTTTCATTTTCAAGAAATATCTCATATATACGGGGATCAAAATGCTTTGAAGAGGACCTGCCGGAAACTTCGCTCAGGGCCTTCATGGAAAACTTATGAGAAAATGCTTCTTTATAGGGTCTCGGGCTGCGGAGCGCATCATACCTGTCGGCTACCAGCATAATTCTTCCTTCAATGGGAATATTTTCACCGGACAGCCTGTTAGGATAGCCGGTGCCATCCCAGTGTTCATGGTGGCAAAGGGAAAAGTTATAGGCCGATTTTATGTAGAGAGAATCAGAACCTCCCAATATTTTCCCACCTATGGTGGTATGTTTTTTCATAAGTTCAAACTCTTCCAGGCTAAGTCTGCCTGGATGAAGCAAGACTCTATCAGGAATACCAATTTTTCCGATATCATGCATGGGACTTGCATGAAAAATTACCTCCCTTTCTTTAGCTGTCATGCCAAGAGACGAGGCGAGAAAGGCTGTATAATGGCTAACTCTTTTCAAATGAGAGGCCGTGCATTTATCCTTGTGTTCGGCAGCAAGTGTGAGCCTGTAAATAGTATCGATAAAAGAGGTCTTCAACTCTTTTGTCTTGGCTCCAACCTCTTTTTCCAGCCTCTCACTGTAATCTTTCAAGAGATCATTATACTCCTTGATTTTAAGAATATTTCTGAGCCTTATGGAAAGCTCGAGCATATCAACAGGCTTGTTTAGAAAATCGATGGCGCCCACCTCAAGCCCCTTGTGCTTCGATTCCTTATCACTAAGTCCTGTCAGCATAACCACAGGAATATGCTTCGTTCTTTTGACACCCTTCAAAAGGGTGCAGACTTCATAGCCATCCATGCCCGGCATAACAATGTCCAGTATTACGGCATCGGGCAATCTCTCTTTAACGATCTCAAGCGCTTCATTACCGCTGGCAGCCTGCCATACCCGGTAGCCCAAAGAGACAAGTTCATCTGCTATCATGGCACGAACCAGCTTTTCATCATCAACAAGGAGAATTTTTTTATTTATGGGCATATTAGAACGAAACCCGTTGAAATGAACTTTTTATGTCTCAATAATTTCATAAGAAAAGTATAACAGAATCAAAATCACGAGATGCAGATAAAGCTTATTTCTCTGTGAGCGATAGTATTGTGAGATTAATCTTCAGGAAAATATTCAAAGACCCCGCCGGAAACAGCAGAGCATGAAAGGGGAAAGAGCTTCACTCCCGGAGAACTGTACCCCTTCGGGATTGAAAATGGGAGCGTAAACGCTATGGGACAGGAAGGGATGGAATTACAGCTTTTTTTGATTCTAACTTATAGGCCTTCCCTGATCATTTCAATGACCAGGTCAGCCGTTCTTTTTGATGCGCCCTCGCCACCCAGCTTTTCTCTCACCTCATTGAGGTCAACTAGCATCTGCTCATAAATTCCTTTACCATAAAGGATACCGAACATCTCCTCAACCATACGGCCTGCATTGGCATCATCCTGAAGCAACTCAGGAATAATCTGCTTTTCTGCAATAATATTGGGGAGGGAAAAGAATTTAATATTTTTCAGAACGAGGAGTTTGCCTATAAAATAGGTCAACGGAGAGGCGCTGTAGACAACGACCATGGGAGTACCGATGACGGCTGCTTCCAGAGAGGCCGTTCCTGAAGCGATAAATGCCGCATCGCAGGCTTTCATAACTTCATAAGTCTCCCCTTCAACAACCTTGACCTGAACATTGTACAATGACAGATGCTCATCAATAAGTTTTCTGTCAAGGGTATGCGCCACAGGCAGCAGAAAGCGGAATTCGGGAGATCTGGACGCCATAATTTCGGCAGATTCAAGCATGGCAGGGAGAAGGCTTTTTATTTCCTTTCCACGACTTCCCGGTAAAAGGCCGATAGCCCGTTTCCCCTCCCCTACTCCAAACTTTTTTCTAAGGTTTTCCCTATCACCTGATACCTTGACGGCGTCAATAAGCGGGTGGCCTACAAATCGGGCATGGAGACCAGCCTTTTTGTATAAATCGACTTCAAAAGGAAAAACTACGGCCATTCGGTTAACAAGCTTGGCAATCTTGTTAACCCTTTTTTTCCGCCATGCCCAGACCTGCGGGCTGATGTAATAAAGAACAGGAATACCGGCCTTTTTTGCATGTTTGGCCAACATGAGATTAAAATCGGGAAAATCGATGAGAACGAGGAGGGAGGGACGTTCTTCTATTAATTTCTTTTTTAAAAGCTTAAGGGCGCCCAATATTTTTCCGGCATTGGGAATCACCTCGGATATTCCCACAACGGCCAGTTCGGCCGCGTCAACCAGTATTTCAGAACCGGTCTCTTTTATCCCGGGACCACCTACACCAAAAAAGGCAATGTTACCGTCTCTTTCGTGAACTGCCCTGATAAGGTTGGAACCGTGCAGGTCGCCGGAGGCTTCTCCGGCGACGATCATCACTTTAGTCTGGTCCGGCATCCTTCAAAGGTAATTACGTTAAAGCTTCTTTAATAAGGTCGGCAATTTGCTCAACCTCTGCTTCACCAAGCTCGGGATACATGGGCAGGGAAAGACATCTTTTTGCAACATCTTCCGTCACAGGGAGAGAAATACCTTCACAAACATCCTTAAATACCTCCTGCTGATGCAATGGAACAGGATAGTAAATTGCCGATGCTATTTTTGCTTCTGTCAAAGCCTTGTGTATATCATCCCTGCGGTGGGAAAGAAGTGTATATTGATGAAATACATGCTTGCCCCGGCCATCTTCATGTGGGACAGTTAAACCAAGCGGCTCAAGGCGGCTGTTATAGTGATGAGCCGCTCTGCGCCTACCGTCATTGTAGTCATTAATTCTTTTTAGTTTGACTCTCAAAATGGCTGCCTGAAACTCATCGAGGCGGCTATTGTAACCAATTTCATGATGATAGTATCTAACCTTGCTGCCATGATTTCTAAGCGTTTTAATCTCCTGGGCCAGTTCATCTGAATTGGTTGTAATCATGCCACCATCGCCGTAACAACCAAGGTTCTTGCTCGGGAAAAAGCTGAAACAGCCCGCCTCACCAATGGAACCGGTCATTTTGCCTTTATAATCGGCGCCGAAGGACTGTGCGCAGTCCTCGATGACTTTAAGACCATGTTTTTTTGCAATTTCCATGATAGCATTCATATTAGCAGGCTGACCAAAGAGATGGACCGGCATAATTGCCTTTGTCTTATCCGTTATGGCCGCTTCAATCTGCTTAACATCGATGTTAAAGGTATGAGGTTCAATATCGACATAAACGGGAACAGCGCCCACATAAGCAATTGATTCTGCCGTTGCAATAAACGTAAAGGGCGTAGTAATAACCTCATCACCAGGGCCAATTCCAAGGGCCCTGACGGCGAGGTGAAGGGCATCCGTTCCCGATGCCACACCGACGGCGTGCTTCACACCACAGTAGTCGGCAACTTCTTCCTCAAGGGCCCTTACATTGGGCCCGAGAATAAACAGGGCAGAATCAAAAACACCGGCCAATGCAGCATCGATCTCTCCCTTGATTTCTTTATACTGACCTTTCAGGTCAACCATTTGTATCTTCAACTTTAATATTCCTCCAATTTGTATGATACTATCGATATTCCGGATACATCGGCATCTCTGATAACTTCATCCATGTTAACAAAAAGTGTCTTCTCCGCCTCGATGGCCAAAACGGTTATGCCGGCCTCTCTCATAGATTCGAGAGTTTTCTTTCCAACGGTAGGCACATCAAAGCGGGGATCCTGATCGGGCTTTGCCACTTTGGCAACAACAGCGCCCCCTTTTTTTGAAAGCAGGCCGCCCCTTTTTATAGCTTCGTCAGTCCCCTCAATGGCCTCAACGGCCATAATAGCCTGGTCCTTTACAATAACAGTCTGGCCGATATCAAGAGAGGCACTTCTCTTTGCCATCACCATTCCATAACGGATATCGAGCCATTCCTTTTTGGAGGGCTTTCTTTTTGTAAGCACACCTTCGGCAGGCATCAAATCCCTAAGGTAAGCCGTTTGATCGAGCACCTCGATTCCTTCGTCGTAAAAGGCGCGAACAAGGGCAAGCATTATGGTATCATCATTACGATTTTTCAAGGAAGAAAGAAGTTTAACAGCCCTTAAATCAAACCTTATCTTCTCAAAAAGCAGGTCTTTTCTTACTTTCCCAATGAAAACAACCTTATTGATTCCCGCTTTCTTGATTGTCCTGATAATCTTGCCGACCTGACCAATGCTAAGGCTATGCACACATTCTGCAAGGCCTTCAAGCGGCGCAATAGCCGCCTCCGTCAGACTGACGGCCACAAAAGACGCCCCTTTATCCTTTGCAGCTCTGGCAAGTATGGCCGGAATTTCACCCCCTCCGGCAATTAGCGCAAATCTCTCACCCATCGAGCAAGCTGTCTATGCAGCAGAAATGTTCTTGATTTGATCAAGTACCCGCAGCGCAATTTTGAGCGACCTTAATTCGCTTTCCGCCGAGATATGCCTTTCAGCGCCTCGCATTGCACAATCAAGAAAATGGGTGATTTCCAGCTTCAAAGGATTTCCTTTATGGACAAAGATTCTCTCAATCAGCGATTCCTGCCTGTATTTGAGTTCTTCTGTCGTCATAAAGTAGTCCGATGATGCCTGCCTGTGAATCTGAACATCCTGCTCGTTAAAGTCAAGAAACACATAGGCATCCTTTTGAGAAAGGGACATGGTACGGATCTTTTCCTGTGTCACCCTGCTGGAAATAAAGTTTGCCATACAACCGTTTTCAAAGAGAAGCTGGCAGTTGGCAAAATCTTCCATATCGGTAAAGGCGTTACCTCCGACAGCATTGAGCTTTTTTACTTTTGAATCAATGAGGTTAAGCGCAATATCAATATCATGAATCATAATATCCATGACAACACCTGCATCGGCAATCCTTCCGGTAAAAGGTCCGACCCTTCTGAATTCAAGAAGCAGCGGATCTTTTATAATCTTTTTAATTTCCTGCACGGCGCCATTGAAACGCTCTACATGACCAATCTGCAAATGGGCATTATTCTTTTTTGCCAGTTCAAAAAGTTCTGTCGCCTCTTCAAGTGTATTGGCTATGGGCTTTTCCAGCAAAACATGAACACCTCTCTCCAGAAAAGGCTTTGCCACCTCGTGGTGGAGCGACGTAGGCACGGCAATGGTAACAACATCAACCTCATCATAAATCATATTGCAATCAGTATAAGCGACGGTATTATACCTTTCTGAAATACGGGTTGCCCTCTCCTTCGATGTATCTACAACACCAACAAGGTCTACATCATTCATTTCCGAATATAGCGCCACATGATACTGCCCCATATGGCCTGTGCCGACAACAGCGGCCCTGATTTTTTTATCCACAATCAAACCTCCCTTTCCTTACCTGATAAATCCTCTTTTAGATGCCTTGACAAAGTCGATGAGGCCATTAATTTCTTCCGAAGGTTCCAGTTCATTCTTTATCTTGTTAATTGCATTTTCAACGGACAACTTTTCCCTGCAAAGGATCTTGTAAGAACGTTTTATTTTCTGCCTCATTTCGGAAGACATCCCGTTTCTCCTGAGACCGATAACGTTTAATCCATGAGTGGCGGCAGGGCTTCCTTCAACAAGGGTATAAGGCAAAACATCCTGTGTCACCCTGGTAAGCGCCCCGATCATGACCATGCCGCCTATCCTGCAGAACTGGTGAACGACAACATAGGCAGAGAGTATAGCCTTGTCGTCAATATGTACATGCCCGGCGATTCCGACTCCATTGGAGAGAATAGTCCTGTTACCCACCTGCGCATCATGGCCCAGATGCGCATAAGCCATGATGTAGTTGTCGTTGCCTACTGTTGTAGCAGTCCCCTCTTTTGTCGCCCTGTGAATAGTAGCAAACTCTCTGATAGTGTTTCCATCACCGATCCTGACAAAGGTTGGCTGGCCCTGAAAACTTATATCCTGAGGCTCATCGCCAATGGATACGGAATGTGAAATCTTATTATTATTGCCTATCTCCGTATTGCAGGCAATATGTGCGTGAGGGCCTATAACGGTGCCTGATCCGATTTTAACACCTTCACCGATAATAGCGTAGGGACCGATTTCTACATTTTTATCAATTTGGGCTCCTGGTGAAATGATAGCCGTTTTGTGAATCATAGAGTGTCTTAATCCATTTGAGTATAAAAAGTTTTAATGTTAATTTTCATCAACAATGGTTGCCATAATATCAGCCTCGGCAACGCGCGTATCATCTACAAATGCTTCAGCCCTAAAAGTCCAGATATTACGTCTTTGCCTGGTTACTTCGAGTACAAACCGGATCTGGTCACCGGGGACTACCGGCTTACGGAACCTTGCATTATCAATCCCCATGAAATAAACAATTTTCCCCTCTGTATCAGGCTGAGACCGGTAGGCAAGAACGCCTCCCACCTGGGCCATCGCTTCAATAATGAGTACTCCGGGCATAACGGGATGACCCGGAAAGTGGCCCTGGAAAAAGGGTTCATTAATGGTTACATTTTTTATGGCTGAAATCTTTTTGTTGACCTCCAGCTCCTCTACTCTGTCCACGAGAAGAAAAGGGTATCTGTGGGGCAGGTTTTTCATAATTTCATTAATATCAAGCATCCTCATTCTCCATTTTTTCCAGTTTATCTATTTTCTCCAGCGCCTCTTTAAGCTGTCTGCTCATTTCAGGAAGTTTTTCAAGTTTTTTTTGTACTCTCAGCCAGTCTCTGTGAGGAAGGGGCGGATAACCTGTCACCCTGGCGCCTGCCTCAAGATCTTTCGTTACCCCTGATTTCCCCCCCAGGATAACGCCATCTCCTATTTTAAGATGTCCTGACACCCCTACCTGGCCTGCCATCATAACCCCTTTTCCAACCTCAACACTGCCGGCAAAACCGACCTGCCCTGCAAGAAGTGAATCTTCACCAATAATGCAGTTATGCGCGATATGAACGAGATTATCTATCTTTGCGCCTTTTCTGATTTCTGTCTTGCTAAGCGCCGCCCTGTCGATAGCGCAGTTTGCGCCTATTTCGACATCATCACCGATAATGACCTTGCCGACCTGAGGAATTTTCCTGTGTTTGCTGCCGTCCCATTGAAAACCATAACCGTCACTGCCGATCACCGTTCCCCCATGAATAATGACCCTGCTGCCGATTTCCGTTCCCTCCATAACAACGACATTAGGGTAAATAAGAGTATCATCACCAATAACAACATCGGCGCCTATATATACTCCGGGGTAAATGATTACCCTGTCTCCAAGCCGGGCCCCTTCATCAATATAAGCATTAGGGTAAATGGTAAGGTCTTTGCCGGTAACAACATTTTTTTCTATTACTGATCCCGGAAGAATTCCTCCCGGAGCAGGTCTGGGATGAAATATTTCTGCAATAGAAGCAAAGGCAAGGGCAGGGTTTTTAACTTCTATACAGTTAATACCCTCCGGAGAAACGCCTTGAGGCACAACAAATGCCGATGCGCTGCTTTGTGTAAGGAAAGCTTCATCCTTTGATCGCGCCAGGAAACTTATCGTTCCCCGGGGAGCGTCATTGAGTGCGGCGACACCTCTGATTTCCAGCTCGCCATCACCGGACAGCTTTCCTTCAACAGAAGCTGCAAGATCTTTAAGTTTAACTGCCAATATTATTTTTTCTTTGCGTTATATTTTTTTACCACTTCATTAGTAAGGTCTACACCCTTATCAGCATAAAGGAGACTGCTCTCATTCTTTTCAAAAATAAGAGTGTAACCCTGTGCGCTACCCATTTCTTCAATAATTTTTCTTAAATCAATAATAATTTTTCTCGTTAACTGGGCATCTTTCTCCTGGAGTTTTTCCTGAGAATCCTGGTAAAAGCGTTTAAAGTTTTTTAGTTTTTCCTGGTACTCTTTTTCCTTCTTGGCCCTTGTTTCTTCACTTAAAAGAAAAGCCTGTTTCTCAAGCTCTTCATTCATCTTTTTGAGATCTGCCTGCTGTTTGTCCAGATCTTTCTGCATCCTGTCAACTTCGCCCTTAAAAACATCCTTCGCTTTTTTTCCGGCTTCGGAAACATTGAGGGCCTCCTGCATATCAACGTAACCAATTTTAATGATCTTATCTGCAATTGCATAGGATGCATTTCCAATTAAAAAAGAGGTAATGACTATTGAAAAAAATTTCTTCACTTCCAACTCCTTATCGTTTATTTAATTCCTGCTCTTATACCGGCCTGACCCGGCAAAAGAGGGCTTTTATTAACTTCCTTAAGGCAAACTATTTTCAGTCCCTCCTGCGGGAGGGGGATAAGTATCTTTACAAAAGCAGGCTTTTACCGTTTCTCTTCATTAGCCCATTTTAATTTCACGCACAAATAGCACAGAAGATGCCTTTCATTGACTAAAAGAAAGTGCCGATTGAGAATTCCCACTGGCTATCTTTCTCTCCCGGCTCAGGATCAATGACCTTACCCCACTCAAGTCTTAAGGGGCCTACAGGTGAATACCAGCGGAATCCATATCCCACACTTTCACGCAAGTTCCCGATATCGTAATTCTCATCATCACTATAAGCATTACCGGCATCATAAAAGAAGAGTCCTTTCAAACCGGCATCCTTTGCAATGTCAAAAACATATTCTATATTAAAAAGGAGCACCTTATTCCCGCCGACAACAATACTATCTTCCTTCGGACCTACCGACCGGTAGTCAAAGCCCCTGAGCGTATTGATGCCGCCAAGTCTGAACTTTTCATCGATATGAAGGGGCTGTCCCTTTAGTCCCCCGGCGTAACCGATTCTTCCATGAACCATGATGACATCATCAGAAAAAGAAGGAAAAAAGAAACTTGAGTTGACAATCGTCTTGTAATAATAGGTATCCCCTCCAAAAGTATCTGCATACTCAATAAAGAGAGAGTTTTCACTCCCTTCAGTAGGGTTCATATAATTGTCCCTTGTATCTTTCTTGACAGTCAGCCCTATGGAACTTGTTTTTTTATTTCTGTAATCCCGGTATTCCTGCGGTGCAGTAGGAGCGACATCTGTAATACTTACATCCTTAAAGCTGTAACTAAGACTCACCCTGCTATATTCACCTATGGCACGTCCCGTTCTTAATCCCCAGCCCCTTCTCGATGCTTTATACTCATCATATTCTCTGCTGTTATCAAAGAGATCAATACCGGCTGAAAAGGGAGAATCAAAGAGGTAGGGCTCGGTAAAACTGATGGAATAGCTGCTGCTCTCGCCCCCTTTTTCTGCGTTTACACTCAGTTTTTGACCGCGTCCAAAAAGGTTGCCCTGGGAAACCTGCAACATCCCCACAAGACCATCAACAGAGCTATAGCCCAGCCCGACACTCAGTGTTCCCGTCGGCCCTTCTTCAATATCAATATCTATATCGAGCTTATCTTGCTCGGCAGAGGGTTTTGTATTAACGTTAGCCTCTTTAAAATAACCGAGGTTAAATATTCTCTGTCTGCTTCTCCTGAGGGCGCTGCCGTTATAAATATCCCCCTCATCGAGCTTCATTTCCCGCCTGATAACCTTGTCTTTTGTCTTCGTATTTCCCGACACATTTATCCTGCCAATATTGACGAGACGGCCCTTGTCTGCATTAAATGTTAAATCAACGAGCTTCTTTTCCTCGTCTATATCCGTTTTCGGAAATATATTAGCAAAGGCATAGCCTTTATCACCAAAGCGGTCAGTCAGCGTTAGAACATCAATTCTTAAATTATCCCTGCTGAAAATTTCGCCCTCGCCGGTTCTGATACTCTCAAGAATATCTGCATCCTCTTCCTGCTCGGCAAGAAGGTCTCCGGCAAAGCTTATTTTTCCCACACTAAATTGTTCACCTTCTTCAATCCTGATAGTCACGTAAAGCCATTTTTTATCAGGAGACATGAAAATCCTGGGTTCATCAATTCTAATCTGGACAAAACCGTTATTGTAGTAGAAGGAAGTAAGCAAATCAACGTCTTTTTGGAGGGTTTCTTCTTCAAATTTGCCCGATTCCGTCAACCAGGAAAAGAAACCTCCCTCCTTGGTCTCCATTAAAGCAAGCAGTTTTTTATCTTCCATTTTTTTGTTTCCCAGCAGGTTGATTCTCTTGATCTTTACCTTCTTTCCTTCTTTTATATCAAAAACAAGCACTGTCTCCGTATTTTTCACTTCAAGACGGTGAGAAATGTGAGCAAGAAAAAAGCCCTTCTCCTCGTAAAGTTCTTCAAGCTTCTTCTCTGCTTCCCTAACCTTTTCTTCACTGAAAATAGTATAGGGCTTGATATGAACAACTTCCTTGATAGACTCTTCCGTCACCTCAGACCATCCCTCATAGGCAATGCTGCTGATAAAAGGCCGCTCTTCAACAGTGATAGTAAGCAACGGCCCCAGGTCACCCGTGGAAAGATCGACCTTCACATTGCCGAAATAGCCCATTTTGAAGATGTTCTTAATATCCTGAGAAACCTTCTCTTTCGAAAGGTAGTCACCGACTCTGCTGTCAATAACTGACAGGATAGCATCAGCCTCGATCCTTTTATTACCTTTAACCTCTATCTTTGTAATAATCTCCTCTTCAGCAAAAACCTGATCTGCCGGAAAAAAAAGAGGAGAACCCAGGAGGAAAAAAACAAGAACAATCTTTGTAAATATAATACTCCTATACCTGTTCACGTATTAAGAAGCTATCCTCCCGTCCTTGACCACTATTTTCCTGCCCAGCCTGGCTGCCAGCTTCTCATTGTGTGTTACCATAACAAGGGTTATCCCCATATTCCTGTTAAGTTCCATCATCAATCCAAACACTTCATCACCGGTCTTGCTGTCAAGATTCCCCGTCGGTTCATCAGCAAGAACAACAGCCGGATTCATGACCAGAGACCTTGCCACGGCAACCCGCTGCTGCTCCCCTCCCGAGAGTTCGCCGCTTTTATGATGCCAACGGTGGGAAAGACCGACTTTATCGAGAATGGACAAGGATTTCTCTCTCGCCTCATTCCTGCCATGTCCGGCTATCATGGAAGGCATCATTACATTTTCAAGGGCCGTAAATTCGGGAAGCAGGTGATGAGACTGGAATACAAAACCAAGGTCCCTGTTCCTGAAGAGGGACAATTTTCCATTTCCCATTCGGTATATATCATCACCTTTATAAAGTACTTTTCCCGATGTTGGGCGATCTATCCCTCCCAGGATATGGAGCATCGTCGATTTGCCTGCCCCGGAAGCGCCCAGCACAGCCACCATTTCACCGGCTTCCAGAGAAAGATCAATGTTGTTAAGCACATCAACTCTCGCAGAGCCCTTACCGAAGGATTTGCTTATATCTTTTAATTCTATTAACGGGCCTGCCATAGATTATACGAGGCCTTCCTTTGCTTCCATTTTTTTAAGGGCCATAATTGTGCTGATCGTATCTTCCATCCTTGCCTTCATGTAGTCTTTAAGTGTCTCTTCCACCTTGGGATATTTATCGATACACCTTTTAAGATGACCTTTGGGCAGTTCCATAACTTCAAGCAGAGTAGAAGCCTTAACGGTTGCCGTCCGCTTTTTGCCTGTGAGCAGGGATACTTCTCCAAAAAAATCACCTTCCTTGAGTTCGGCCAGCTTAATCTCCTTTTCACCGCCTTCAGTGGTAGTCACGGCGGCCTTGCCATTTTTTATAATGTAAAAGGCATCTCCCTCTTCCCCCTCACTGATAACGACACTTCCCTCATCATATTTTTTCAAGTTGAATGAAGCAAGCATGGATTTTCTGTCTTCATCAGATAAAATACCAAAAAGAGGCGATACGGCAAGGAGCTTATCTAAAACTCTTTTTTTATAAAACTCGGAAAGAACCTCTTTGACATGAGGATGATCTTTCCAAATATTTTCAACATCCTCTTTCCGCATCTCCAGAAGTTCCGTATCATCGATAGCCATTACCGATGCATGCCTTTTCCCGTCCGTAAAAAAACCCGCCTCACCAAAGAAGTCGCCTTCTTTAAGCTGGGCTATTTCGATCTTTTCTCCTGCCACACCTTCAATAAATACCTTTACGGCACCTGCAGTAATCACATAAATAGAGGTCCCGTCATCACCATCTTTACAGATAATCTCTCCCATGGAATAGGGAAGGTGTTTAAGGCTGTTAACAACTTCAATCAGTTCCTTTTCATTTAGCTCCGAGAGGAGTGGAATATGAGGCAGGGAGCTGTCCTTCATTTCCTCATCCTTACCGGAGCAGAGTTCCTCTATCTTCGCCTCAATCTCCTTCAAAGCGGGAGCAAAATTAAGGATCATTTTGTACACGCCAACAGCCTTAAGAAAGTCGCCGTTCTTCTTATAGGTCTCGGCAGCAATCAGGTAGGCCTTAACAGCATTATCCTTCTGCTTGCTCTTTAAAAAAACATCGGCCAGCTTAAGCGTTATGGCAACATTACCTGGGTTTCTTTTGTGAAGTTCCTTGCATGCCGTAATGCAAGCTTTCCAGTCTCCTTTTTTATAAGACTCAATAACGGTTTTCCTTAGATCATCCACCTTTACAGCCATTCCCCTCCTCCTTAAATTACTCGTATCGGAGCGCTTCTGCCGGGTCGAGTCTCGATGCCTGCCATGCGGGATAGATCGTAGCAAAGAGGGTAATGGCAATTGCAGAAGCCATAATCATAAACACATCGATATAATTTACATGGACAGGAATCTTGTCCAGGTAATAAACTTCGGGAGAAAGGATTTTAATGCCTGTACTTTTTTCAAAAGCGATGAGCAGGTTTTCAAGATTGAGTGACAGGATAACACCCGCTGCCCCCCCTAAAAGAGTGCCCACAACGCCGATAACCATCCCTTCGATAAGAAAAATTTTCATTATGGAACTTGATGTGGCCCCCATGGACTTCAATATGGCGATATCCTTTCCTTTTTCCATGACCACCATAATGAGGGTGCTTACTATATTGAATGAGGCAACAAGAATAATGAGAAGAAGGATAATAAACATAACCGCTTTTTCCATTTCAAGAGCAGTAAAAATATTCCTGTTCATCTGCATCCAGTCCCTCACAAGGTATCTGTGTCCCAGTACCTTCCTTACCTCTTTTGCAATATGATGGGCATTAAAAAAGTCGGTCACCTTCACTTCAATGCCGGTCACCGTGTCCTTCATGTTGAAAAAGGTCTGCGCCGACTCTATAGAAATGTAGGCAAGCGAAGTATCGTATTCATACATGCCTGAATCGAAAATACCGACAATACGATATTTTTTCATTCTCGGTACCATGCCCATAGGGGTCATGTTACCGAGGGGCGAAACCATATTAATCTCTTCCCCGAGAAAGACACCTAAAATGCGGGAAAGTTCCTTTCCGATAATAATTCCGGGGATTTTATCCTTTTCATCAGTTGCATCCTCTTTGGAAATTAGATCAGTGAGGCTCCCTTCCTCCATATTTTCTCCTACTTTCGTCACATCAGCTTCCCTCTCGGGATCGATGCCTCTTACAACGACACCGGACACGTTATTCTCGGAAGTAAGCATGATCTGCGAATAGATAAAAGGCGTAGCAGCGACGATTCCCTGCACCTTTTCAACCTTCTCGGCAACGTCGTTAAAATCGTGCATCCCTTCACCGTACTGTGTGACCACAATATGTGAATTTGTGCCGAGAATTTTATCTCTTAAATCTTCCTGGAAACCGGTCATGACGGCAAGAACGACGATGAGCGCCATAACGCCCACCATGACACCGGCAATGGATATGAAGGTAATAATAGAGATGAAGGTCTGCTTCCGCTTCGCCTTCAGGTATCGAAGACCGATAAAAACCTCATAAGGGAGAAACATTCTACTCCTCTTCTTGATCGTCAGCGGTTTTACGTCCCACTTCAGGCCTCATATGGGGAAAGAAAAGAACATCCCTGATGGAAGCAGAATCGGTAAGCAGCATGACAAGCCTGTCGATACCCAGTCCGGCACCGGCCGTTGGCGGCATGCCGTACTCAAGCGCCCTTACATAATCGATGTCCATAAAGTGGGCCTCTTCGTCTCCGGCATCCTTTTCGGCCACCTGCTCTTCGAAGCGCTCCTTCTGGTCAATAGGATCGTTAAGCTCGGAAAAAGCATTTGCCATCTCACGGCCATAGATAAAAAGTTCAAAGCGGTCGACAATATGGGGGTTTTCATCATTCTTCCTCGATAAGGGCGATACCTCCGTCGGGTATTCGGTAATAAAGGTCGGCTGTATAAGCTTGTGCTCTGCCACTTCTTCAAAAATCTCCGTAAGAAGCTTGCCCAGCCCCCACCGTTCTTCCGGCTCAAGACCGATCTTCCTTGCATATTCAAAGGCCTTCGTCTTGTCCGTTAATACCTCTTCCTCTGCATCGGAATGACGAAGAATGGCCTCTTTCATGGTGAGCCTGTCCCAGGGCATATTGAGATTTATTTCCGTTCCCTGGTAGCTGATCATATGTGTTCCGTATATTTCAAAGGCAACTTTGGAAATCATATCCTCGAAAAGGTTCATCAGATCTTCGTAGTCGGCATAGGCCTGGTAGAACTCGAGCATGGTAAATTCAGGATTATGCTGCGGAGAGATCCCCTCATTCCTGAAGTTCCTGTTTATTTCAAATACCCTCTCGATCCCTCCTACAACAAGCCTTTTTAGGTAGAGTTCGGGAGCAATACGCAAATAGAGATCCATACCGAGCGCATTATGATGGGTCGTAAAGGGTTTAGCCGTGGCGCCACCGGGAATGGGCTGCATCATGGGTGTTTCAACTTCAAGAAAGTCCCTCTCCGTAAGATAGTTCCTGATGAGGCGGATAATCTCACTTCGTTTCCTGAAGATGTCTTTCACTTCGGGATTAACAATAAGGTCCACATATCGCTGACGATACCGTGTTTCAATATCAGTCAGTCCATGCCATTTTTCAGGAAGCGGCCTTAAGGACTTGACAAGCAGTGAAATTTCCTTTGCATCAATTGAGAGTTCTCCTGTTTTCGTTTTAAAAGGGCTCCCCTTAACACCGATAAAATCACCAATATCAAATTTCTTGAAGCGCTGATAAGATTCCTGTCCTATGGCATCACGCTTTAGGTAAAGCTGAATTTTGCCTTCCCTGTCGGCAATATGAACAAAGGCAGCCTTCCCCATAACTCTTTTGGCCATAATCCGTCCGGCAAGAGAATAAGTGTCATCGAGTTCTCTGAGCTTTTCTCCATCAAGAGGATTATATTTTTCGAAAATTTCACTTGTTAGTACATCGGGCCTGAAATCATTGGGGTAGGGATTAACATTTTCCTCCCTCAGGTTGGCAAGTTTTTGTCTTCTCTGTGTAATCAGTTCGTTAAGTTCTTCCATCTTTTTAGCGGCGGCTTCCTCTGCAAGGTTTCTTAAAATCCAAAGCGTTAAAATATATCCCAGAAGGCCTTAACAGTCAAGGGAAAAGCCCGGTGAAAAGCTATCTCGCAGGATACCCTATGAGAGGGCAGCACCAGAGAGCGGCCGGACCCTCAAGTCCTGCTGCCTGAGCTTTAAATATGTTCTTACCCGGCAAGCCGGATGGATAAAAATATCCCTTCTTTTTTTCAGTAAAGAGAAAATTTTCTTTCTTTTTAATTTCAACTACATATGCAATTTCAACTCTGTTTTTCCACAAAATTTTGTTTTTTATTTTCTCCATTCCTTGACTTTAAAATCAAAGCTGCTATTTTTTTAACTAAGAAAAGAAAGTGAATTTTGCACCTTAATAATCACAAAGTCAAATTTCCTGTTCTTTTGTACATGGAGTCTCACTCCAATCACATCTATCATTTTACAGGGGGTATAAAATGAATGTTCTCATTGCTGAAGACAACGAAAGGTTACAACAGTCAGTCGGTTTATTAATGAAGCTCTGGGGGTTTGATTTTGATCTGGTTTCAAACGGGCAGGAAGCTGTAGAAAAAGCAATTACCAATAAAAACAAATACGACCTTTGTCTCATGGATATAGAAATGCCGGTAATGGATGGTTGTAAAGCAGCCCGGAGGATTCGCCGGGAGGGGAGGGAATTTCCTATAATTGCTATCTCGGGCAGTCTGAATATTCAGGAATTATATCTGGATGCAGGAATGGATGACTACCTGGAAAAACCTTACGACCCTCAAATATTATTAAATAAAATCATGAAACTGACAGTCTAGATTCCTTTATTTTATGAAAAGCTTTTACAGCCCGTCATTTCCGGTAAAGCAAAAATCTCACTCTCACCCTGCATCAAGGGCATCAGAAAGGAAGTAAGAATTTCATTATTCTTACTTCCTGCAGCCCGTATTATCTAAAAGCCCCCCCCCTTTTTAATAGCCCCTGCCCTTCAGGCTGGCGTATCATATTAAAACAGGGTAGAAATTCAATAATATCCATAAATAATATTCAGGCATTTGTTCTTTATTGCCGGCGGCGGAAATCATGAACTAACCCGGCATTGTCCCGTCAGGAAATTACAGTTGATTGTCATTTCGAGCACGCCCGAACAAAGTGACGAGTACCCTTGTCTCGAATGTAATGAGAGATCTTAAAGGTTTCTCCTTGTGCCTCTCAGAGACCTCCGGACAGAGTGCTCCGATCAGAGATCTCCCAGTCGAAATGACAATTCTTTTGCGTCATTCTAAATAGAAATTGTTGATGCAAATTCCTAACCGGACACCAGGGGAACTAACCGCCCTTTCCAGCTTTAATTCTTTATAATACCGGGTATTACTGCAATAAAAGAATAAAGGTCAAATAATTTTAGGAAATTAAAACCTCTCTGTTCTCTCACAAATATGCAGGGGGAATCAGATAGAAAACAACACTTCCCGGAGGGCAAGGCTTTTACTTCAATTGTAAATAGCATTTCTCTTTGTTAATATGAAAGTATGAGTTCTGAATGAGGAAAGAGCGGATAAAATTTATTTTATTTAAGTAAAGAGGAACGTCATGTATACCATTAATGATTCTATGTTCGCCCTCATGCTGCGATTTATCGACCACAAAAAAGAAATTGCCTTTAGTGATCATGATTTTATACAAAAACAGCTAAGAGAAATTGAGGGCCATATTAACAACTACCCCGTGGAAGAAAGAGGCGAACGGGCAATTGAGTGGATTGAGAAACATGCTGCCAATTATCGAAAAAGATGGGAAAATGATATTATCGGTAAGGAGGTTTCTAACAAGAGGTGCCCCGATTGTCCGCTTGCTGAAACAAATGGTGGGGGGCATTGTGAAATCCATGAACAATGGCTGGAACTTCTCGATCAATACGTAACGGACAAAATCAATTCCAGGAAATACGTGGAAAATGGCCTGAAACTTCTTGCCGACCATAAGGAAGACCTGAAGATCAAGCGAAGCAGGTTTAATGAGGATAAGAACTGAATTCAGGTCGTAAGCTCATTACCTTCCCATCGCATGGCCGGAAAAAAGTTCCTCCACTGAACCCTATCAGGTAACCCTTTGAGAATAAGTTCAGCTCAATCACCATTCTTGCAAATATTACATGACATAAAGCAGGCAATGCCTTTGATCCGGGCTCCCTTTCCGATCTGCGCGTTCATCGCCGGCCAGTCTTTATCCTAAAGCTAAAGCAGCTTCTTAACGGGCGCAGGCAAACCTATTTTTTCAATCTCTTCAGGACTATGCCATTGCAGAAACGCTCCTTCTCTGACAGTTCTTAAGTCGGCCTTTACTACTTTTAGCTTTACGGGATTTATCTCAAGATGAAAGTGACTGAAGGTGTGGCGAAAAGGGGGAAGCGCTTCCTTCTCCAGAATTTGCAAACCCTCCCTGCCGCACCATTGATCGATCTCATTTAGATGAGACAACTGAGGGAAACTCCATAGTCCTCCCCATATACCGGCAGGTGGGCGTTTTTCCAGCAACAGATGTTTCTCTTCTCCCCTGATGACAAGAAATACGGACTCATGCACCGGTATTTTCCCCGAGGACTTTCTATTCGGATATTTTTCCTCTTCCCCCCTTGCATGGGCAAGGCAGTCCTCTTCAAAGGGACAGAGACCACAATGGGGCCTGCGCCTCCTGCAAAGAGTGGCGCCAAGATCCATGATAGCCTGTGTATATTCGCTAATTCGCTCATAGGGAGTATGTTCTTCAGCTAATTGCCAGAGTTTTTTTTCAATTGATGTCTGCCCGGGCCTGCCCTCTATAGCATGGTAACGGCAAAGGACACGTTTTACATTGCCGTCAAGTATGGGCTGCCGCTCTCCCTTTGAAAGGGCCAGGATGGCCCCTGCAGTAGAGCGCCCGATACCAGGCAAGCTGACGACGTTATCAATATCATGGGGAAACTCTCCTTCATAATAATCACAGACTAATTGAGCTGTTTTATGAAGGTTTCTTGCTCTGCTGTAATAACCGAGGCCTGACCAGAGATGGAGAACATCATCGAGGGATGCCCGGGCAAGAGAATAAATGTCGGGAAATCGGGAAATAAAGCGTTTAAAATAGGGGATTACAGTGTTTACCTGCGTCTGCTGGAGCATAACCTCTGAAACCCAGACACGGTAGAAAGTGCGGTCTCTCTGCCAGGGAAGGTCTTTGCGGCCCGAGCCGTCAAACCAGTTCAGAAGCTTATGGGCAAAGGACATACTATTTCTTTTCGTTCTTAACATATGTCTCAGGGAACCCTTACCATCATCCCTTCTACTTTACTCTGCCCTCTCTAAATCAACCCAAAAAGTACTCCCTTCACCGGGAGTACTTTCAAACCCTATAGAACCTCCCATCATTTCCAGCAAGCGTTTGCAAATAACGAGTCCAAGACCGGTTCCCCGAATCTCTATCGTTGTGGCGGCAATCCTCATGAAAGGTTCGAAAATGTGACCTTGATCTTCATAGTTTATACCGGAGCCAGTGTCCATTACCTTTAGGCGAATCCCTTCTCCGCCACTATTTTCACACTTAAATGAAACAGAACCGTTTTTACGATTATACTCAACGGCATTAACAATGATATTTAAGAAAACCTGTTTAAGGCGTGTATAATCCGCCCTTACGAGACAATGGCAATCTTGCAGGCCGCTATAATCTACACTAACCTCATATGTGCGTGCAATCGGTTTAACAATCTTGACACAATCTTTTACCACATCAACAACATTTACCTTCTCCAGTGTGACTTGAATATGCCCCTCTTCTATCTCCGAATAGTCAAGCATATTGTTGATCATATCAAGTAACTGAAGTGAGGAATTGCGAATTTCATTAAGGTGGTCTTTCTGGCTATCCGTCATTTTTTCCAGTTCCAGCAGGTCTGTAAAACCAAGAATTAGCGTCATGGGAGTTCGTATTTCATGATTAATGCTGTTTAAAAAATCGATTTTTACCTTGTTCCCCCTTTCAGCTGCTTCCTTGGCAATAATAAGTTCCGCCTCATATATCTCGCATTGGTCGATTTCATTTTGCAGCTTCATCGTTCTTTTAACCACTTCGTACTCCAGGTTCCTGTTATAGAGCACATTTTTTCTTATAATGAGGATTAAAAAAAGCATTACAAGAAGAGCAATGAATGTAAAAACCGATATGGTTGCACTTGCCTTCTTCCTTGTCTGCATTGTTATCACATCCATTGGAAGCATAACTTCGAGAACACCTCTCACATCACCTACCTTCCAGTCACTTTTTGGTGTTCCTTCATAACTGTTATGACAAGAGACACAACTTTCACGCATTACATCAGCTATGGCATAACGAAGAACCTCTTTACCTTCAATTTTTTCAAACCGGTAAAAGGAAGATTTACTGCTACCGGAAAGAATGGACCATGCCTCTTTTGCAAAGTCATCTGTAAGCCCTCCCTCATTCATTCGCCAGGGAAAGGGATAGGGACTGTACAGCCTGGTTTTTGCACCATCTACTTTATTGCCAATTTTTTCATCCAGTATCATGGCAAGAGTTGCAGGCAAAGGAATGCTGCTCTTTTGCAAATCGAGGTTATGTGATGCCTCTATACCCTTCCGGGGAAGGACTTCAACGACGTGGGATGTATAAAGGGTACGAAATTCCGTCAGCACATCAAGGTAACGCTTTGCATTGTTTAAGGCAGCTGAACTGGAAACACGGGAAACAAGACTGGAAACATGCCAGAACATGCCGGCAATAATACAGGCAAATACCAGCAAGATAGCAATATTTAACAGCCAGTCCTTTTTTATTTGAGAAAGCAGGTTCGAAAGAGAGGGCATAAAATAAACCTTATAAAATCTTCTTCTGCAAAGATAGTAAAAGGTTTATCGACATGACGTCTGTTGAACCTTTTTAAAGCGAATAAAGATTTAAAAAAGAAGTAAACAAGTCAAAAACGATCAAGAATTATTCTTTTCGATAATTTCTTTTACCTTATTAACAAGTTTTATAGAAACAAAGGGTTTTTCAATATATTCGCAGGCGCCCAGTGAAAAGGCACGCTCCTTATGGGCAAGATAGGGCAAGGCAGAAAGAACGATTATAGGGATATCTTTTAAAAGTGGATCTTTTTTAATCTTTTCACAAACTTCAAAACCATCCATTTCCGGCATTAAGAGATCAAGGAGTATAATATTGGGCCGATATTCATTTAAAAGACTAATGGCGCTTTTGCCTGTTTCAGAAAATTTCACTTCAAAACCTTGTGATTCAAAGAGAAAGGTCAACATCCTGTCCATTCTCAAATCATCATCAATAATCAATATTTTCTTCTTTGTCTCTTCCATAACCTTTTATATTAATCGGGATAGCACTACTATTTATAATATAATATATAACACTTTTTAAAAGACAGTAAAAGCTAAATAATTTTTTTATTTTACAGACTGCAATAAAGTAATAAAGCAAGCCAGGAGTCTGTCGGATTTAGGGTGACTCTACTGCGAAAAAACCCTTATGGCCGGATTTCCCGATTAAATTTGTTCAATATGTTCAATATTCGCCTTATTTAATCAAAAAACCTGACTCGAAATGGCTTTTTCTCGCTACAATTTCCCAAGTTCGACTGACTCCTAAATGTTATATTCTTCATGAGTGCGATATTTTCTTATTCTAACCTTTTTTACGGCCTGCCCTACTACAGAGTTGGCAATAAACTCGAGAATCGGA
>Ga0224514_10000035_pt1 | contig 54636 bp, 43 predicted proteins | sample SF_May12_sed_USG_3_FD_169107 | JGI IMG/M metagenome (GOLD analysis project Ga0224514, IMG submission 169107) | Sediment microbial communities from San Francisco Bay, California, United States - SF_May12_sed_USGS_24 | ecosystem: Environmental > Aquatic > Marine > Sediment | place: USA... | reverse complement strand
GGACGGGGCAATAAAAACAGGGAAGGGATGAAGCTTGCCGCCATAAAGCTGGAATTTGCGTCTCCTTTCTCGGGGGAAAAAATTGCGCTTCATGTGCCTGAAAAACTTCTGCCCTGGTGAATTTTCAGCCCCTCTTTCTCAGCAATCCCTTTTTTTCACCAGCCTTTGTCACGGGGCGGTTTTACCGGGAAAAGGCAGATGGCCATGAAGATTAGCCGCTGCCGTAAAAAAAACGTTGAGAAAGGGGGCTCATTTTATTTTCCGCCAAACTACCACCGGGCCGGCTTTTATGGTACACTGATCAAAGTCGTTATTTTAACTTAAATTTATAAAGCATAAAGCTTTTTTATATGTTTTCCCGCGATTCAATTATAGTAAGAAACATCAAGTATATTTCACCGAAGGTAAAGAAAATACGCAAGTATACCCTTATTGCCTCGGTTATCATTGCCGCAGGCTTTCTGCTCTTTACCCTGGGCTATTACTACCATCTTTCCTCGAACCTCCCTCCACTGAATTCAATTATGGATTACAGGCCCAAAAGCATTACCGAGGTTTATTCCGGTAATGGCCGGCTCATCGGAGAATTTTATACGGAAAGAAGAAAAGTTATTCCCCTCAATAAAGTGCCGAAAAGACTGGTACAGGCATTTGTTGCCGCCGAAGACGGCCGGTTCTATGAACATGAAGGGCTCGATTTTTTCAGCATATTTCGCGCCCTTATCAAAAACATCCTTGTCGGCGAAGTTGTCCAGGGGGGGAGCACAATCACCCAGCAGGTGGCCAAATCGCTTCTTTCATCGGAAAGAACGCTCAAACGAAAAACACGGGAGGCCATTCTTTCCTACAGGATTGAAAACAAGCTAACGAAAGATAACATTATATTCCTCTATCTCAATGAAATCTATCTCGGCCATGGCGCCTATGGTGTCCAGGCGGCAGCGGAAAACTACTTTCGAAAAGATGTGAGTGAACTGAACCTTGCAGAAATGGCAACCCTTGCCGGTCTTCCACAGGCGCCCAGCGCCTACTCGCCTTATGTAAACCCCGAACTGGCAAAACAGAGGATGTTTTATGTCCTTTCTCGAATGGTGGAAGAAGGTTTCATCAACATCGTCGAAGCGACTGACGCCATGAATTCAGAAATTACCGTCTACCCCATTGCTGATATAAATAATTCTGCAGCGCCCTATTTTACGGAGCATGTCAGGCAATACCTTGAAAAGACCTACGGATCAAGAATACTTTATTCAGAAGGTCTCAAAGTTTTTACAACCCTCGACCTTGCCATGCAAAAAAAGGCGCAGGCAGCGCTTAAAAAGGGCCTTTTCGACCATGACAAAAGACAGGGATTCAGAGGGGTCGTCAAACACCTTGAATTTAATGATATGAAAACATTTATGGCTCCCCCCAAGGATAAATCTTCATCCCCCATGGAGATTAAAGAAGGTGAAGTATATGAAGCAGTCGTTATCTCTGTAAAGAGGAAAGACAAATCAACAACAATAAGCCTGAAAGGCGGTATAAAAGGAGAAATCCTCTTTAAAGAAATGAGATGGGCCAGAACACCGAACCCGGAAGTCAACTACTATGAAGCCTATATAAAACATCCCTCGGAGGCCTTCCAGGTAGGTGATATCATCAGGGTTAAAGTCATTGACGTGAAGGGCAAAAAAGGAGTGCCCCTCTTTTCACTTCACCAGGAGCCCATAGCCCAGGCGGCGCTTTTGGCAATCGACCCCTCTGATGGGTCGATAAAGGTTATGGAAGGGGGTTATGATTTTAGGATAAACCGTTTTAACCGGGCCGTACAGGCAAGAAGACAGCCGGGCTCATCCTTCAAACCTGTTATTTATTCAGCCGCCCTCGATAAAGGAATGACGCCAAAAACAAAGATTGTCGACTCGCCTTATGTGTATGTAGATAGTCAAAGAAACTTTGTCTGGCGTCCCCAAAACTACGACGGCCGCTTTCTTGGGCCCATATCCCTAAAAAAGGCGCTGGCCCAGTCAAGAAATATCGTTTCTATAAGGCTGGCAAAAAAGCTGGGTATCAGTAAGGTTATTGATTATGCCCGCAAACTCGGCATTAGAAGCGATCTTTCAAAAAACCTTTCCCTCTCTCTCGGCTCTTCAGGTCTTTCATTGCTTGAAATAACGTCGGCTTATGCAGTCTTTGCCTCGGGAGGGAAAAGGCATGAACCGCTATTTATCAGGGAAATCAGGGACCGTGATGGAAAAGTCCTGAAAAATAATATTAACGCCTATTTTGATAAAGTTAATCCTTATGAAAGGAAAAAAGAGGAAAAAACTGAAGATGATGTCCCCCGGGAAGAGGAAAAAAAGAATGACGTCCCCCTGGGATATGCTATCCCGCCGCAAACAGCCTATACGATGACAATGCTTCTGCAAGGTGTCGTTCAGGAAGGCACTGCAAAGAAGGCAAAAGTCTTAAAGCGGCCTGTCGCTGGAAAAACGGGAACAACCGATGAAAACCGTGACGCCTGGTTCATAGGCTTTACACCTGACCTTGTTGCCGGTGTCTGGGTGGGATTCGATGACCGGCGGCCTCTCGGCAGAAGAGAAACCGGTTCGAGAGCGGCGCTTCCCATCTTTATCGATTTCATGCAGGAAGTCTATCAAGAGCAACCTCCCGAGGAATTCCCCCTACCGGAAAAGGAATAAATATTTTTAAGCATTATCGGGCTTTTTCTCACCGAAATACTTGAAAACCTCATGCTGCGGAATAAATTGAATGCGGCCCGTCTCTTTATCGTAAAGAACAGGATTACTTCCCTTGAGTCCGAAGGCAGGATTTTTCGTCCTTATAAATTCCAGCGTATCCCAAAAAAATATCCAGGCCCTTCCATCGGAAGTCCGGGTGCCGTCATAAAGGGCAATTTCCTTATTGCTCCTTTTGAAATCACCATTTAAATAAACAAGCAAAGACCGGGCGGCTTCATCTTTATCGCTTGTGGCTTTAAGAAAAATCCCGGCATCACGGGCCCCTTTTCCTTTTAGAAAGCTCCGGGCAATAAAAAAGCCCAAAATTAAAAAGAAAATGAAGGCAAAAAAAGCGCCGCCGTACCAATAAAATTTTCCCATAACAGGTGAACCCTTCAGAAAGTACAATGACCTTCGCCCTTTAGCAGCCGGTCACTCTCCCTTGCAGACAACAAAACTGCATATGAACTTAATCCTTTATTCGCTGTACTCTTCAATAACCCCGTTAATATTTTTATGGCAATGAGCAGGCATCCTGGCGCCGAGATGACTCACCACTTGCGAGGCGGCATAGCAGCCGAGTATGGTGCATTCCTTCAGCCCTTTTTTATGGAGCAGCCCCGTCAAGGCCCCGGCAGCGAAGAGATCACCTGCCCCTGTTGTATCGACGGCCCTCACTTTATAGCCTTTAACAGACACCTTCTCTTCACCTCTCCTGGCTGCCCAGGCCCCATTTTCACCGCGGGTAAGGAAAAGCGTTTCACAGATACCGAGAATTTTGTCGAATGCCGTGGCAGGGTCTTTTTCCCCGGCCAGGGACAGGCCCTCCACCTCATTGCAAAAGAGGATGTCCACATCCCACTTGATAAAATCCTCGACGGCCTCCCTGAAACCGTTAACGATAAAAGTATCACTTAATGAAAAGGCAACGGGAATACCTCTCTTTTTGGCAGCTCGCGCCAAGGCAATACCGGCGGCCCGCGTCTCATCACCGGACCAGAGGTAGCCCTCTATGTAAACAAACTTCGCCCCTTCAACAATCGTTTCATCGACATTATCGGTATGAAGAGCCGTTGAAATGCCAAGATGTGTCACCATCGTTCTTTGCGCATCCGGCGTAATCAAAACAACAGACGTTCCCGTGCCGTCATTTTCAGCGCCGGGTCCCGAAAAGCCGACACCGCAGTCAGCCATATCCTGTGTGTAATGCTTCCCGTAATCATCATTGGCCACCCGGCCCACGTAATAAGCCTTTCCACCAAGCGCGCCCATACCGTGAATCGTATTGGCAGCCGAACCTCCCGAGCAGGTGGAAAAGGAATGTTTCTTCAATTTTTCAAGGAGCTTCTGCTGGTCTTCATCGCTGGAAAGCGTCATTCCTCCTTTGGGATAGCCGAGCCCGGCAAGCTCTTCATCACCAAGCTGCACTTCAATATCTACAAGGGCATTACCTATGCCGATAACGTCGTATTTCATTATTTCTCCTCTGATTCATTTTTATAGGCAAGGATAATAACAATTGATGAAAAGTTTTTCAATGGAAGAAGAGTGGAGCCGGCAAAGGATGACATGCAGCAGACAAAAATCCGGACCCGGGAGCCTATGACTGAATAAATATCAAGTTGACCTGTCACATCAAAACCTCCAGGACCATCCCCTTTTCAGGCGTATAGGCTCTCCCCCCCTCCCCTTCGAATTGAAAGGGAAGTGATTCGATAGCCATACCTGTATTTCTCTGGATAACGAAATGCAGGTGGGGACCTGAAGAAAAACCGGTGCTTCCCGACTCGGCAATGAAGGCCCCCTCCTCTATGCGTCTGCCCAGGCCATAGCGAACCGATTCCAGCTTCAAGTGGGCATAGACGGCCATCGTCCCGTCATCATGAAGGATTCTGACATAGTTGGCCCGCTCTCCGTACTTTTCCATATCCGACCCGCCCGTATAAAAATCACGGGCTATATCCATGATAATCCCCCCGCGCGCCGCATAAACAGGTGACCCCTCGGGCATGGCGATATCGACGGCATATTGGTTCCAGGGGTCATTATGGCTGTAATCGCCACCAAACGCCTGGGAAAGGAGAAAAGTCACCCCCCTTTCAATAGGCGGTCTGTATGGCTTTTCAGGTTTGTGGACAGCATCAGGTTTGCCGGGAACATAACTGTGCCGGAAACGGTAAGCCCATCTTTTATTTTTTTGAACAGCTTTTATGGAAAAAAGATCCACTTCCGTCATGGCGGGAATGACGACGCTTATCGGCAAAGGGGGAGTGAATGCCGCATTCTCCGTACTTATGGCCTCAAAAACCATTTCAACAGGCCCCCGGTACAGGTTATGAACATGAATATAAGGTTCATACCTGCTTCCCCTGCTCTCGACAAGAACCTTCTTTTCATTCCCACTGACATAAACCTGTTCCACTTCAACCGGCTGATCGGTAGCAGGCGGCCTGTCGGTGAAATGCCAAAGGCCATTTTCGTCTTTGTATTTATAAGTCTTTTTGGCATCGAGATTATCTGCTGCAAAAAGAAATGCAAAAACGATAAATGAGAAATAAAGAATACTTTTATACATGGAATAGAAATACCTCTCTAAAAGTTTTGCATAATGAGGAAGAGGTGGCAAGGTTTTTTCAGAGGAGAAGAGGCATCCTTTATGCTCCCTGATGGTGCCTGAGAGTAAAGTCGGAAAAGGGTGCAAAACCATTTACAAAGCAAAATAATTAGGGTATAAAAATAATAAAGTTAGGGATGCTTAAGGAGAGGGGGAATTTTGAAGAAAAATCCGGGAGCCCGGACCTGCAACGGTTACGGGCTTTTTTGCAGATGGGAGCAAATGAATATATGAGCGCGCTCTTTCCGTTAATTAAAGTTTAACAATATCTATTCTATAAACCGAAAAATTTTGGGTGAGGAATAATTTAAATGTTATCAAAAATTATATCTTTAGTTGTTATATCTTTGGCTATTGGAATCTATGTTCTGGTTAAAGGAAAAAAATCAGGGCATACTGAAAAGAAAATAACGAGAGCAAAGGAATTTGGATTTCACGAGCCCGTCTCTCTTCACCCCGCCATTGATCCGGCAAAATGTATCGGCAGCGGCGCCTGCGTTAAAGCCTGCCCGGAAAAAGATATTCTCGGCATTTCCAGAGGTAAGGGGAAACTGATCAACGCCTCTCACTGCGTCGGCCATGGCGCCTGTGCCGCCGCCTGCCCTGTCGACGCTATAACCCTTGTTTTTGGGACAGAAACAAGAGGCGTAGAAATTCCTTATGTAACGCCTGACTTTGAAACCAATGTAAAAGGCGTTTACATTGCCGGAGAGTTAGGGGGAATGGGGCTCATAAAAAATGCAATCACCCAGGGCCGGGAGGCCGTCGAATATATTGCCTGCGCTCTCAAAAGTGAAGAAATAAAAGAGGAGAACACTTATGATCTGATTATCATTGGCGCAGGTCCCGCCGGCATTGGAGCATCCTTGTCGGCGCTAAAGCATAAACTGAACTTTTTAACCATTGATCAAAGTGAGATCGGGGGCACGGTCTTTAATTACCCCAGACATAAAATCGTCATGACCTCTCCCGTGGAAATACCACTCTATGGAAAAGTGAAATTAAGAGAAACAACGAAAGAAGCGCTCCTTGATTTATGGATGAAGATCATTAGTCAAACAGGCCTTAAAATAAATACAAATGAAAAAATGTTAGCTCTGTCACCTCATAAAAACGGCTCTTATACGATTAAAACCAGTAAAGGGGAATACAGGGCAAAAAAGGTTATTCTCGCTATCGGCAGGCGGGGCACACCAAGAAAACTGGGTGTGCCCGGAGAAGCGCTTCCAAAGGTTGCCTACAGGCTGCTCGACCCTGAACAACATCAAGATGAGGATATTCTTGTTGTCGGCGGGGGAGATAGCGCTGTTGAGGCAGCGATGGCCCTTGCCGGCCAGGGGGCGAACAGGGTTATTTTATCCTACAGGAAAGAGGCTTTCGGCCGGATCAAAGCGGGGAACAAGACCCGTCTCGATAGCGCAATAGCAAAAGAAGCGCTTAAAGTCATATTTAATTCCAATGTTAAAGAGATAAGAGAAAAGGACGTTAAAATTTCTGAAGGGGAAAAAACCGGTTTTATAAAAAATGATTACGTTTATATTTTTGCCGGTGGGGAACTTCCCAACGAGTTTCTAAAATCCATCGGAATTAAAATAGAAAAAAAGTTTGGAACAGCCTGAGTTATTTTCAGCGGCGCCTTTCATTATTGCGCCGGGAAACAACAGGAGGGGAATTGAAATCAATGGGGAGACGCCGGCAGCCGCTTCGCCTATTGATTTTTTTGCACTATCGTGATACTTTGCCTTGTCAGATGTTTTTTTCTTGCCTGTAAATTTACGTAAACAATGATTGACTATACCCAATATTTTAATCTCGTTGAGTGTTCACATTATACAGACGGCACGGGATGCATTGCATCCAATACGGCCTGTCCCAGAGTCGGCATCATTGTTCTCGACAGGGAGAGAAAATCCGTATCTTTCCTGAGCAATTCCATTACGGAAATTCTGAAAAACACCCCGCTTAAACCTTATGATTACGAAGTCATGAGCGATCATTTCCTCTCCGGCATCGGTGAAAAGGAATCGGCAGATAAGGGTGGCTGCATTTCAAAAACGCTCCAAATGAGCAACAAGCATTTTTGCTATACCATTTATCATATTAACCGTGAATCGGTACTGGTATTCTTAAGGGATATTACTGAAAAGATGATGCTCGAGTCTATTGCCGAAGCAGTCAATACCATGGAAAATACGGGCTACATCTTTTCCGGGATAAGGCACGAGATCGGTAATCCCATTAACTCCATTAAAATGACGCTCAGTGTTCTTAAAAAAAATCTGGAAACCTTCCCCCAGGCCACTGTTCTGGAATACATCGACAGGGCTTTAATGGAAACAGCGAGGATTGAGTACCTTCTTAAAACACTGAAAAATTTTAACATGTTTGAGAATCCCGTTATCCAGCGTGTGAATCTGCCTTCTTTTATAAACAGCCTGCTGTCTCTTGCCGTAAAGGACTTCGAGGAAAATGGCATTAATATTAAAACGCTCATCTCTCCCGAAGTCAAATATATCCGCACCGACCAGAGAGCGCTTCAGCAGGTTATGCTGAATGTCATTACCAATGCCTCCGATGCCCTGAAGGAAGCAAAGGACCCGGAAATTACCATAAGCGCAGAAAATACGGGAACCGACTATGTATCCATAACGATTAAGGACAATGGCTGTGGAATGGGAGACACGGAGAAGGGGAACCTTTTCAAGCCCTTTTATACTTCCAAACCCAACGGCACCGGCCTGGGACTGGTAATAACAAAAAATCTCCTTACAAAAATGCAGGGCAGTATTGAGATAGAAAGCGCCGAAAAGGAGGGAACCTCCGTTAAAATAGATATTCTTAGAGAAAAACGCCTTGAAAGAAAAGAACCCTAAAAAGGTCGTCCTCCTTATAGACGATGACAGGATTTTCTGCAGCGCCCTTAAAGATCATTTCTCCAGCGTCGATGTAGAGGTTTTCACGGCGCATACGGCTGAAGATGGCCTGAAAATCTGTTCAGGCAGAAAAATCAGCCTCGTCCTTTTAGATCAAAGACTGCCCGATGCCGAAGGCCATACCCTTTGTCCGGCCATCCTGAAGCACAACGACCAGACCAAGATAATCTTTGTCACTGCCTACCCCAACTTTGAAAATGCCCTCAACGCCATTAAGATGGGTGCACATGACTACCTTTCCAAACCCTTTGAGCTTGCAGAACTGGATATTGCAATAGAAAGATCCTTCAAGATTCAGTATCTCGAAAAAATAGAACAGATACAGAGCTATACCGTTAAAAAGGACAGCGAAGAAACCATTCTGGCGGGTAGTCTCGGTGGGACCCTGCAATTGGCGGAACTGGCGGCCTCAAGCGAAGCCCCTGTGCTGATTACAGGGGAAACGGGAACGGGCAAAAGTCTGCTTGCAAAATTTGTTCATTACAAAAGCAGTGTCCGTAAAAATGCCTTTATCAGCATTAACTGTTCCGCCATTCCTGAAAACCTTATTGAATCCGAGCTCTTCGGCCATACGAAGGGAGCCTTTACAGGCGCCCTGTCCGACAAAAAAGGCATCTTCGAAATGGCTGACGGCGGCACCCTTTACCTCGATGAAATCGGCTGCATGCCCCTTTCCCTTCAGCCAAAGCTTCTCAGTGTCCTGGAAGATAAAAAGATACGAAGGCTTGGCGGCGACAGTGAGAAACCGGTCGATGTACGCATTATCGCGTCAACGAACATCGATATCGACAAGTCCATTGAGGAAAAAACTTTCAGGGAGGACCTCTACTATCGTCTCAATGTGATCCGCGTACACATTCCGCCTTTACGGGAAAGAAGGGAAGACATTCCGGAACTTTGCAATTTCTGGATAAAGAGGATCGGAGGAACGAGGGATATCCGGCTCCCTGAGGGAGAGCTAAAAAAACTGGTCCATTACCCCTGGCCCGGCAATGTAAGAGAACTCAGGAATATCCTGGAACGCTCCGTAATCCTCAGCAGAGACACATTTATCGAGCCTTCTAAACTGTTGATGGAGAGGGAAGCCCCCTCACTTAACAATACAAATGCAGAGGAGATAAACCGTCTCGACACCCTTGAAAAAGTCGAAAAGGACCATATCCGCCGTATGATGGACCACCATGCCAGCAACTATACCCGGACGGCCCGGGCCCTTGGCATCTCCCTTTCCACTCTGAAACGAAAAGTCCACCGTTACAATCTTCTGCCCGCCCGTTCAAAATGACAGACATGTCAAAATGAATGGTTCAAAATGAACACCCTGCCCCTTACATAACGCCTTCCAACTTTTATAACAGGCGGATTTAAAGGCATTTTCAATTTGTGACAATTTTGGCATGCTACTTGCTGCAAGAATCACTTTATGACAAAGCCCGATAAAAACGTATTGATCGTTGACGACGAAAAGCCATTTCTTATGAGCCTTTCAGACGGCCTCGCCAAAGGCTACCCCGACAAGTTCAATGTGCTTCTCGCCGAAAACGGAAATGAAGCTGTAAAAATCCTTGAATCCAACCACATTGGACTTTTAGTGACGGACCTGAAAATGCCAAAAATGGACGGTTTGGAACTTCTTGTCTACATGAACAGCAACTACCCCTCTATTCCCATCATTGCCATGACGGCATTCGGAACACCGGAGATCGAAGACCAGCTTCAAAGCACGGGAGTCTTTCAATACCTTGAGAAACCACTCGATATCGACTTGCTGGCCGAAAGTATACTGGAAGGGATGAAGGCAGCCACAAAGGGGTATATTCAAGGCATTACCCTTCCGACCCTTCTTCAGATGGTGGAAATGGAGAAAAAGACCTGCACTCTCAAAGTAATGTGCAATAAATTGACAGGTTACCTCTACCTGTCAAATGGTGAATTAATGGATGCCGAAGCAGGGGGGGTAAACGGTGAAGAGGCAGCAATTACCATCATATCCTGGGACAAATCGGAGGTGGAGATTGAAGGCATCTGCAAAAAAAGGAGACAGATAAACTCCTCCCTGAGCTACATACTGATGGAAACAATGAGAATCAAAGATGAAAAGCAACAAGCGGAGAAAGAAAAAAAGCGCGCCCAAAGTTTAGAAAATAAACAGGAAAATGGAAATCCTGACAAAGGAGGTATTACAATGGCTGTACTGGAAGAAATCATTGAGAATTTTAAAATGGATATACCGGATTTTTTAGCCACTGATATTGTGAGACTGGGAGACGGTATGTCGATCGGAGGCATATCAAGCGACCCGAATATTGATTCATCTGCCGCCTCGGCAGCTTATGCCCAGGTAATAAACAGCCAGTCGCAGGCAGCGGAGCTTCTGGGAGGAGTCGATATTTTTGGAGAAGCGGAGGATATTTTGATCACTTGCGATAAAATCTATATTCTCCTTAGACTTCTCGGAGAAAATCACTATCACCAACTGCTTCTCACAAGGAAGGCCAATATCGGTATGGGCCGGTTGATGATGAAAAAATACGAGCCCAGGTTCATGGAAGCGCTATTGGAACTGGGCGAACTTTAATAAGAAAGGGAAAGAAAAATGAAAGGTGTTATTGTAAATGCCATGAAAGATATGGTTTCCGACAATTTCGGCAAGGATAAGTGGGAAGCCATACTTGAAAAGGTGGGACTGGACAAAAATACAACCTTTTCAATAACCCACGATGTTGAAGAGGCGGCAGTAATGATGACCTTCAAATCTCTTTGCGAGGTTTTGAACCTTCCTCCGCAACAGGCGGCCGAGACCTTCGGCAAATACTGGGTAACCCATTATGTGCCCAAACTCTACAAGTCCTATTACCGGGGCATAACGAACGCAAAGGACCTCATTCTGAAATTGAATATTATACACAAACAGGTTACGAATATGGTGCCCAATGCGCAGCCTCCCATGTTTGAATACAAGTGGAAGGATTCCAGCACGCTCATTATGAAATATATTTCCAAAAGAGGGCTAATCGCTATCTTTGTGGGCGCCCTGAAGGGTGTGGGAGAGCTCTTTCATACGGAACTGAAGGTAAAACAGATATCCAGCGAGGAAGTTGAAATCATATTCCCCTGACAGAGCTAACGGTTGTCACCAGTCTCCTGTTAAGGGTCACGTCAAATCAAGTTGTGGCTATGGCCTTACTTACTATAAATACGAGACCGGTAGAAGTAGTGTTATAAAAAAGTAAAACAACAGCCTGGGAGGTAAACTCCCGGGCCCGGCCAACATGTCAAGTAAATTGCCGCAACGGCATCAGCCCTTATAATCAATTGCTGACAACGAAGATAAAAAGCGCCCTGGAAACACCTACCTTTCCACCAGCACACCATCGACCATTATCTCGTACATGGTGAGGAGAGATATGAGCCAGGAGAGGGTGGACTCGGCCCCCTGGTTGGCGTTTACACCAATAGCCTCAATGCCGTCAAAGCAGCCGCCTGTTTCAAGAACGCAGACCTGCTCGCCAAGGTCGTTCCAGCCCAGGAACCAGCCCAGGCATCTTTTTGCCTCTAACATCCACTTCCTGTCTGCCGTTGAGCGAAAGGCTTCGGCACAGGCCTCTATGAGACACATGACTTCTATGGGCTGCTGGTCGAATATGGCTGACCTCCCGTCGCGATTCAGCCAGTCGGAATTTCCGATGATAGAGAGATGCTCCTCAGGGGCAGTCTGTTTTTCCAGCAACCATTCAAGGGCGGTCAGTCCCGCCTTGTGCATTTCAGGGTCGGGTATCCATTGCCCGGAAAGAATGAGCGCATGAGGTATCTTTCCATTGGCATAGGTTACGATCTCCTCGCACCAGGGCCAATCCTTTGAAGAACATTCAGCAAAGAGGGCAAAGAGCTTCTCCGACAGGTTCTGCCGAAGCCTGCGGGCATTGGCATCTCCCCCAAAAACCTCCATATAGGCGTGGAGACCCAGGATAGCAAAAGACAAGGCACGGGGAGAGACAAAGGACTCCAGGCAGTTGAGTCCCTCCAGAAAGAGACTGGCCGCCATATTACGGACGGCTTCATTGGGCGCGCATTTAACGGCAACGCCCAGCCCCCAGATGGAGCGCCCCTGCGAATCCTCGCTTCCCGCCTCTTCCAGCCAGCGCCTGTCATAGGACATGAAGTTCCTGAAACTCCCCTTTTCAGGATTAAAGGAATAATGCATAAAGGAGAGATAGGTCTGCATTAGCGGTATGACGGACTTGTCCTTGAAAAGTGAGTAGTGCATGCCCGCCACGATAAGAGCCCTTGCGTTATCATCGACGCAGTAGCCGTGATGGCGGTCAGGCACGGAATATTTGGCATGCTGCAGCATACCCGTATCGTCAGTCATGATCTTCAGGTTTACCTCGGGGAGTTCGTAAATAATCCGTGCATCGCTCCTTTCTGCTATCTGCTGTATGGGCTTCTCTGACCTTTGTTTCAACGCTTCACAGGTAAGAGCAAGGTAATTCTTCCCCACTTCCTGCCAGACCATGGAACGCCCCTTTGTATAACCTTTTTTACATATAGCGCTTCGCTTCTTCTCATTCTTAAGGAGGGCGCAAATCTCTTTCGACATTGAATCAACACAGCCAAAGGGAACGATAACCCCCCTGCCATCGGCAAGCAGTTCTTCGGCATACCAGTAGGGCGTAGCGACGATGGCCGTGCCGAGTCCCATAGCGTAGGCGAGAGTCCCCGAGACAATCTGTTCCCTGTTGAGATAGGGGCTGACGTAGATGTCGGCGGAGGTTATATATTTGGTCAGCGTATCGAGATCGACAAAGCGGTTGTGAAAAAGCACATTATCCTTCAGACCCAGACGTCTTACCTGCTGGAAAAGAGACTGCCTGTAAGAATCGCCATGTTCCTTTTTGATATGGGGATGGGTCTCTCCAAGAATGATGAATACGGCATGGGGATGCTCCTTGAGAATAGCAGGCATGGCATTTATCATACCTTCTATCCCTTTTCCGGGGCTTAAAAGCCCGAAGGTAAGCAGTATTCGGCGGCCATCGAGACCCAGTTGCCTGCGAAATGTGAGGGACATGTCCCCTTTCACATCCGGTATGCCATGGGGGATATGGACGATCTTCCCCTCATCGATGCCGTAAACCTCCATCAGGAGAGAATGCGCTTTATGGGCCATCACCACCAGCGCCTCAGAGTGCCTTGCCAGTTCACCGGTAATTATGCGCTGCTCTTCCGTGGGGTTTTCCAGTACCGTATGGAGCGTGGTAATTACGGGCATCCTCAGATTTTTCAGCATATGGATTATGTGAGCGCCGTAACTTCCACCGAAGATGCCGAACTCATGCTGCAAAAGGGCCACATCAAACTTATGGAGATTGAGAAAGCCTGCGGCGCACAGGTAGTCTGAAAGAACGTTTGCTTTCACCTGGAATTTTACTCTGTCCTTGTAATGATAGCCTTCTTCAACATCATCCATGGCAATAGCCACAAGATTGTTGCCCCCGCATTCCATTTCACCGGCAATGGCATTGCAGAGATCGGTAGTAAAAGTGGCGATTCCGCATCGCCGTGGAAGATAATTTCCAATCACAGCTATTTTTTTGTAATTACTCATATGCTTTCCTTATTAAGATATATGTTTTTCCACTATCTTCCCCCATAAAACAGACACCTATGCGCTGAACTTCGACAGAAGTTCCCTGACGGGAATAACGGCAATACCTGAAGCCGAATCAGACATGGAATAGGGAATAACCAATTCATCGTTATGTATTATCGCACCGCATGTATAGAGAACATTCGGCACATAGCCCTCCCGTTCATCTTCAGTGGGGAGAAGAAGCGGTTCCGGCAGATGGCCTATAACTTTCGAGGGATCGTCAAAGTCGAGCAGGAAGGCTCCTATACAGTACTTGCGCATAGCGCCGACACCGTGGGTAAGAAGTATCCAGCCCGCCTCCGTTTCCAGGGGAGAACCGCAGTTCCCTATCTGTATAAATTCCCAGGGGTATGTGGGCTCACCAAGAAGCGTCGCCTCGTGCCAGAAATGGATATTGTCGGAAGACATGATGAACATGTTTTCACCGTCCTGGCGGGAGATCATCATATACCTGCCCTTTACCTTCCTGGGAAAAAGGGCCATCCCTTTGTTCTGAACAGCCCGGCCGTTTAGTGTCTTGATACGGAAAGTGACAAAATCTTCCGTTTCCAGCAGCATAGGAAGGATATTGAAACCGTTGTATGCCGTATAGGTCGCATAATACTTTACTTCACCTGTTTCATAGACGAAACGGACAAACCTGGCGTCTTCAATCCCCCTGCTTTCGTTTTCCGACACGGGGAATATGACCTTTTCCGATATCCTCCTGTCTTTTCTGAATTTGAGTTCATAATTTGACCTGGCAAGCCATAATATCTTGTCCACAGTGTCATGAAGCAAGGGATAGGGCTCATGATGACTATCCAGTTCATGTTGTATCGACCCGTTCAGGTCATAAAAACTAAAGCGGCCCGGGAGCCTGTCCAGAATATGCGCGGAAACCTCATTGAGCGCCTCCATATCTTCCAGTTTATAGCGGAAAGTAGGGTTGTCGTATGTGGGGTTCTTTATCACCTCAGGCGTTTCGACATAACGGCTTACCTTATCGAAACGGAGTTCATTCTTTTTATCAAGGATGCCGCTCCTGAACTCAATAGATGATATATGCCCCTCACCGGTGGAGCGAAAACTGAGTATGACTCTTCTCTCCCCTTCCGGCAAACGCTGCTGATTGGGATGGTCTACGATGGAAGGGTTAAAAAAGGCAACCGCCTGTATTGAGTATTCATGAGTAAAATAAGCCCCGATGAGAATACGCCTCTCCTCTGATATTTCAATGTCGGCAGGGATGTATCTTTCTACCTCATCGAAATTTCGTCTGAAAATCTTCCTTAACTCTTTGTGCCGGGCAGTAAAGCCGGCAATGACCTCTTCCAGGTTAGCATGAACTTCTTCTTCAGAAAGGAATAAGACACGCGCTATAATATGCCTGGTTCGCTTCTCTCCTCCCGGAAGATAAAATTTGGCGATAACCCTTGTTGGCTGAGAGGTAAATTTTTCCTTACGCCTTTCTACATTGACTGATCTTTTCGTTTTTTTCATATGGCCTCACAGATGCATAAATTTAGGGGCTTACATTCATCTCTTTTCTATAAGGGCGCTCTCGACCTGTCGCCTGTGCACATCTCCAGCAGATCTTCAATTCTGGCAGTTCCGGCACACATGACGGAATCTGCGCCTCCCCAGTATATCTTTAGGGTCCCGTCATCTTCAGGGACTGCGCCACAGCTAAAAACAACATTTGAGACATAGCCTGTAATCTCCCAGGGATCTTCAGGCTGAAGTATCCAGTCATCGGAAACACCGATGATCTTTGAAGGGTCTTCAATGTCGTGAAGGGCGGCGCCAAGCCTGTAGACGGCGCCTGCCATGGTCTCAAAAACGCCGTGGTAAATATGGAGCCAGCCTTTGTCTGTGGCGAAAGGGGTTGCGCCGGGACCTATCTTCATTTCATCCCAGTGATAGGTAACAGGCTTCATGACCACCTTCGAGTCCCCCCAGTGAACAAGATCGGGAGAATAGGATATGCAAATCGACCAGGGTGATATTTCCGAGTGAGGACGGTCGAGGCGCACATAGCGTCCCTTTATTTTCCTCGGAAAAAGGACAACGTTTCGCATATCGGGCTGGGAGATGAGAGCTATACGCTCAATAGACTTGAAATCAGTCGTCCTTGCCAGGGCGATTCTTACGCCATGCCTTGAATAGGCGCTGTAGGTGAGCAGGTAGTCTTCCCCCTCCATGTGGCAAATGCGCAGGTCTTCCACACCGCATTCTTCATATTCGGCAAATAGGCCCTCAACAGCAGGTGTTATGAAGGGTTCGGGAGAAACGATGAAGGAAAAGCCGTCTTCGCTATGGGCCTTGCCGATGATGGATCTGCCGTTTCTTAAATGTGACCTGAAGAGCATCATGTATCGCCCCTCATGTTTAACAACACCGGCATTATGAACGGTCTCCACGGGGTAAGGAACGTCCTGCTTCGTCAGCAGGGGATTCTTTTCATAGCGCTTTACCAAAGGTTCCATAGCTTTTCTCCGGGCCTGCCTGTCTCATCAGGATTGATTGTGAGGCAGTTTAAAGTAAGGCAGCAGAAAGTTGATGGAAAACAGGGTTTACTTTCGTCCAAAATCATCCTCCAGCCGCTCAATGTCATCTTCTCCGAAATAATCGCCCCGCTGCACCTCAACGAAGGCCATGTGCTCCGTCCCCCGGTTCTCCATCCTGTGGACGGCTCCTTGCGGAATATCGATGGATTCCCCCGCCTTGAGCACTATTTCCCGGTCATCAAGCGTTACCACACCTTCGCCATAGATAACATGCCAGTGTTCAGAGCGCCGTCTGTGCCTTTGCAAACTGAGCCGCTTGCCGGGATATACCACGATACGCTTTACCTTGTGGTTGGAATCGTCGGCAAAAACTTCGTAATACCCCCAAGGCCTGCGATCATTACCTTTTGTCTTTTCAATGATCTCTTCGTAGATCTTTATGTAATCATCAACCATCCTCTCGACGGAAAAATTCTCCTCCACAAACTTTCTGCAATGGGCGCGGTCGATCTCACCGAGCCTGTCTGCAGCATGGACGGCCTCATCGAGGTCGGTAACGAGAAAACCGTTGACGCCATCCCTAATAAGTTCAGCCATACTCCCCCTGTTAAAAGCAATAACAGGGGTGCCGCAGGCCATGGCCTCAACAACGGAAAGGCCGAAAGGTTCATCGAAGTTGATGGGATGCAGCAGCATTTTGGCGTTCCTTAACAAGTCGTCCCTCTTTTCAGGACCAACGCTGCCCACGTAGGTAATGTCCTTGCCATTAAGGTGGGGTTCTACCTCTCTCTCATAGTAGACCTCATCCTGGATGATACCGGCCATAATAAGTTTGCTGTCAGTGCGCCGGGCAATCTCTATGGCCTCTTTAGCGCCCTTGTCGGGATGAATGCGTCCGAAAAAAAGGAGGTAATTACCCTGAGGCTCGGCATTAAAAGAGAATTCATTGAGATCGATACCGTGGTGTATTGTCTTAATATAGTCAAGACCGGGCGCCCTGTCGGCCTCGCTTATGGAGACGTAGAAGGCCTTGCCGTTATACTTCTTATAGGCCGGCAAAATGCGGGGAGAGGAAAAACCGTGTATCGTTGTAAGAACGGTCGTTTTCACCAGTCCGCTGTAGGTAAGAGGGAGAAAATCGAAATGATTGTGAATGAGATCGAAATCAGCGGCCCTGTCAAAGAGTTCCGATATGTGAAGAGACTCCATCACCTTCGGGTCTGAATGCTCATCCTCCTCGTAGCCTTTTTTACAGACCCAATGGAGACAACCCTTTGTAACGGAATCTCCCGTTGCAAAAAGGGTAACATCTATCCCTCTGGCGATGAGTCCCTCTGTGAGGAGAGAAACAACGCTCTCCCATGGGCCATAATGGCGGGGCGGCGTTCGCCAGGCAACAGGTGAAAGCATAGCAATATGCATCTGTCTTTCTCCGGAAAAACCGTATTTATAGTAAATTTGGGGAAATAACGTCACAAAAGAGACGCAGGGCGGATAAAAATCTTCAAAGTGTGCCGTGCGAAAAGAACCCACCCTGACAACTAAGTATAGCCTTTAAATCACAAATGTAAAGGCCCAGGGAAAACAAGGTGAGTCTCAGCTCCCCACAGTTTGCGGCGGGGCCTTTGATTCACTTTGAGTTACCCTTGAAATTTAATATTAATTTTTCTTTGAATGGGACGGTTCTTTCGCAGAAAGGCAGGATTGAGGACCCAAAAAATAGCAGGCTGTCTTTAAAAAATTCACTTTGTCCTGAAAAGTTAAAATTTATAGGTAAGACGTGAAACAACGGTCCTCGATGAATAATCTTCCCCTTTAATTGCTTCATAACTGACAGTAACATTCCATTCTTTATTTAAGCTGAAATAAGAATAAGCGCTGTAACTCCGCTGAATATCCCTTTCTTCCGTTGTGTCGTATTCAGTCAGCATATACGAGCCGTTTAAAGTAAGGCGGGTTTTCTCCGTCAACTGCCGGCTAAGGCCAAGCATATAAGTCTGATAGCGGGAATCATGCCTGTCCGTCACCACACCATTTAAGTCAAGATGAACAGTCGTCCCCAGCAGCTTGCTGTTTGCAAAACCTGCCTGGCTGATAGTCGAATCCTGCCTTTCGCTGCCGGGTATATCATAGCTGAACCTCTGCAACTCATATTTACCGTAGATATTATATCTATCCAAAAACTGGCGGTTTGCTCTCATATAGTAAGACTCCTGCTTACTCCCCGTTATTTCAAAATCCATCGATTGGAAAAGTTGAAAAGCCTGGAAGCGGCTATAACCCAGGGAGAGGCTTTTTTTGAAATCGGGCCTCAGCGTAAGCTCGGCAATGACATTGGTCAGATCAAAGCTTTTCTTTTCCTGGTTCCGGTCCGAGATAATTGTACTATAAAACCTCACTTTATCCGTTAGATGCCAAAAGAGCTTTCCATAGACATATTCACGGTCCGTCTCTCCTTTGAACTTATTTTGAACCATGGCAAAATGGGCATTTATTTTATTTTTATTATAAAATAAATAGGCGCCTGCCACCCTGTAGTCGGAATTATATTCCTCCGTATAAGGGTCAGGTTTTGCCCCGCCGAAAAGACCGATACCGGTCTTTTTTTTCTGCACAATGAGATTGATTCCATCGACATGTTCCAGAAAAAGTTCTTTCGGCCATAGTCGCCCCATGGCAAAGTAGATATTATCGGAGGGCCCTGTATATTCAAAATTCAGGGCGCTGATACGTTCATTTTTCAAAGTGCTGCTGCTTTCTTCTCCACTGATTGTTTTTCTTGCCGTCATGTCTAAATGAAATGAAAGGCTTTCAGCTTTATTCAGTTTTGTTGAATTCATATGGACACGGCTCGTCAGAAGATGACGGTTATTGGCCGAACCTGAATCAGATGAATAAAAATCCTCAATAGATATGCGGCCGCGGTGTTCAGCGGCGAAGGTATCCCTTGCTCCCAAAAAAAGCAAAAGTATCTGAACCAGTACAACTTTATATAAATGGTTTGGCAATAACATAAAGCTGTTCTCTAGGGTTTTCCTGTCGTGTGGCAGCTTAAACAGCGGGAATTTAAAGTAGTTTTATGAACTTTTGCTCCTTCTGCCTGATGGCATTCAACACATCCACCGCTATTCGTGAATGCGCCGCCGGGATGGCATGCCCCGCAGTCATTTGGATTTGTCCCGTTATGATTCAAAGGGAAACTCGTTGGAGGGTGGGTAAACGCCCATGAAGCCGTTGAGCGATGACAATCCTCACAGGTTACCCAGTTGTAGGTGGTATGATTTACCGACCTGGGCGGATTGCTGTAGTTAAGGTGACAGGAGGCGCAGCCCGTACCGGCCGGCGGGTGCGCTGTCGTCCAGGTTGTCGTTGACTGGTGGCAATCCTCACAAAGAGTCAGGTTGTTTATGGTATGACTGGCCGGCTTGGGGGGAGTGCTGTACGCAATATGGCATAAGGAACAGCCCGTGCCATTTGCAGAATGCGTAAAACTCCAAATTACCGTCGATTTGTGGCATTCCTCGCAAGTGACCCAGTTATTACTTGTGTGGCTTGCCGATTTAGGCGGGTTGCTGTAGTCAAGATGGCAGGAGGAACAGCCCGTGCTCACTGAAGGATGGGCAAAAGTCCAGAGCGCCGTCGATTGGTGACAATTCTCACAGGTCACCCAGTTGTAGGTAGTATGCTTTGCCGTCCTGGGGGGATTACTGTAGTCAAGGTGACAGGAAGAGCAGCCCGCAGTGACTGAAGGATGGGCAAAAGTCCAGAGCGCCGTCGATTGATGGCATTCCTCACAGGTCACCCAGTTACGGCTTGTGTGTTTTGCCGTTTTGGGCGGATTGCTGTAGTTAAGGTGACAGGAGGAACAGCCCGTGCTCACTGAAGGATGGGCTGTCGTCCAGGTCGTCGTTGACTGGTGGCAATCTTCACAGACGGTCAGGTTGTTTATGGTATGACTGGCCGGCTTGGGGGGAGTGCTGTACGCAATATGGCATAAGGAACAGCCCGTGCCATTTGCAGAATGCGTAAAACTCCAAATTACCGTTGATTTGTGGCATTCCTCGCAAGTGACCCAGTTATTACTTGTGTGGCTTGCCGATTTAGGCGGGTTGCTGTAGTCAATATGACAGGTGGAACAACCCGTGCTCACTGAAGGATGGGTAAAGGTCCACAGCGCCGTCGATTTGTGGCATTCCTCACAGGTCACCCAGTTTTGGGTGGTATGCTTTGCCGTCCTGGGCGGAGTACTGTAATCAATATGGCATAAGGAACACCCCGTACCATTTGAAGAATGGGTAAAGGTCCACAGCGCCGTCGATTTGTGGCATTCTTCACAGGTCACCCAGTTTTGGCTGGTATGCTTTGCCGTTTTGGGAGGATTGCTGTAGTCAAGATGACAGGAGGAACAGCCCGTACCGGCTGCAGGATGAGTAAAGGTCCACAGTGCCGTCGATTTGTGGCATTCCTCACAAGTCACCCAGTTATGGGTGGTATGCTTTGCCGTCCTGGGAGGATTACTGTAGTCAAGATGACAGGAGGAACAGCCCGTACCGGCCGCAGGATGAGTAAAGGTCCACAGTGCCGTCGATTTGTGGCATTCCTCACAGGTCACCCAGTTTTGGCTGGTATGCTTTGCCGTTTTGGGCGGATTGCTGTAGTCAAGATGGCAGGTGGAACAGCCCGTACCGGCCGCAGGATGAGCAAAGGTCCACAGCGTCGTTAATTTGTGGCATTCCTCACAGGTCACCCAGTTTTGGCTGGTATGCTTTGCCGTCCTGGGAGGATTACTGTAGTCAAGATGACAGGAGGAACAGCCCGTGCCGGCCGCAGGATGAGCAAAGGTCCACAGCGCCGTCGATTTGTGGCATTCCTCACAAGTCACCCAGTTATGGCTGGTATGCTTTGCCGTTTTGGGCGGATTGCTGTAGTCAAGATGGCAGGAGGAACAGCCCGTACCGGCCGCAGGATGAGCAAAGGTCCACAGCGTCGTTGATTTGTGGCATTCCTCACAGGTCACCCAGTTTTGGCTTGTGTGCTTTGCCGTCCTGGGCGGGTTGCTGTAGCCAAGGTGGCAGGCGGAACAGCCCGTACTGACGGACTGATGTGCTGTTGTCCAGGTTAAGGTTGACAGGTGACAATCCTCACAGGTGGTCAGGTTGTTTATGCTATGACTGGCCGGTTTAGGAGGAGTGCTGCTGTTAAGATGACAGGAGGAGCAGCCCCCGCTCACTGAAGGATGGGCCGATGCCCAGGTAGCCGTTGATTGATGGCAATCCTCACAAAGGGTCAGGTTGTTTATGCTATGACTGGCCGGCTTGGGGGGAGTGCTGTAGTCAAGATGGCATAAGGAACAGCCTGTAGCCGCCGCAGGATGAGTAAAAGTCCACAGTGCCGTCGATTGATGACAATTCTCACAGCTTACCCAGTTGTAGGTGGTATGCTTTGCCGTTATGGGCGGATTGCTGTAACCAAGGTGGCAGGCGGAACAGCCCGTACTGACGGACTGATGAGTTGTTGCCCAGGTTAAGGTTGATTGGTGACAATCCTCACAGGTGGTCAGGTTGTTTATGCTATGACTGGCCGGTTTAGGCGGAGTGCTGCTGTTAAGATGACAGGAGGAGCAGCCCCCGCTCACTGAAGGATGGGCCGATGCCCAGGTAGCTGTTGATTGATGACAATCCTCACAGACGGTGAGATTGTTTATCCTATGGCTTTCCGGCTTGGGGGGAGTGCTGTAGTCAAGATGGCATAAGGAACAGCCGCCGCCCTTTGAAGAATGCGTAAAGGTCCACAGCGCTGTCGATTTGTGGCAATCTTCACAGGTCACCCAGTTATTGGCGTTATGGTCTGCCGGTTTGGGTGGATTGCTTGAATTAATATGGCAGGAGGAGCAGCCCGTGCTCACAGGTTCATGCCTGAAACCCCAGCCGATAAAATTTACAAAATGACAATGGGTACAATCCTGACTGTAGCCGTCACTGAGGTGATTGGGGGCAGCCATGTATTGGCTTTCATGACAACTGATGCATCTTCGGGTAGTCGCTTTATAGAGACCGTTGCTATGACAGCTATCACATTCAGCCAAACGGTGGTTTCCCATTAAGGGATAAATGGTTTTGCTATGGTTGAACGCCGTCGGGGCCCATGTGAATTCTCCGTGGCATTCACTGCAACTGAGCCTTCCAAATTGATTAAAATGAGGGTCTTCATGGCAGCGGCTGCATTCTCTCCTCAGGTTTTTAAATGAGCCCTTAGTTTTATGGCAATCAATACAAATAAGGTCTCTGTGAACACCTTTTAAAAAGAACCCTGTTTTATCGCCATGAGGATATTTTTTAGGCTGCCAGTCATACTGCGTATGGCAAACATTGCATGCACCCTTAAATTCACCTTTGTGAATATCCTTGTGGCAATGAGCGCACTTTTTCTTTTTTGACTGATACCTTTTATTTTTATGGCACTTTTTACATTTGACTGTTTTGTGCTTTCCAATAAGGGGAAATTCACTCTGTTTGTTATGATCAAAAAAACTTTTTTTCCAATCGGCAGCGTTATGACATTTACCGCAGGTCTTCCCTAATGCTTTTTTATGAATATCATCCTTCTTATGGCAGCTATAGCACCTGGATGAAGTTTTCCTGTACTTTCCTTTAAAATGGCACCTGTTGCATTTTGTCTTCAGGTGCTTTCCTTCCAGCTTGAAACCTTTGTACCTTTTGGAATTATGGTCAAAATGAGAAGGTTTCCACCGCTTTTCCGAATGGCAGTTCGTACATTTTTGGCCTTTAAATTGCTTTCTATGGGGATCTCTGTGACAGTCGGAGGTGACACAGCTGCCATATTTCAGACCTCTGTAACGGCCTTTTTTATGACACTTTTCACAAGATGTTTTTCTATGCCTGCCTTTTAGCTTAAATCCTTTATAATAACTGGAACCATGACGAAAGAGAGAGGGGCTCCACCGCCTGGTGGTATGACAATCGTCACATTTTTGGCCCTTAAACTGCTTCCCATGAGGGTTTTTATGACAATATGATGAATTGCAGGTATCAAATGGAATTCCGGTAATTTTCTTTTTTTTATGGCATTTCCCGCAAGCAACTTTCTTATGTTTTCCTGTTAAGGGATATTTCGTTTTTGAATGGTTTATTTTTACGACCTTCCACCCCCCGGTAACATGGCATTCTCTGCATAATTTTTTCTTTGTGATTTTTTCCTTTTTATGCGGATTTTTATGGCAGGAATCGCATCGTTTAAAATGTTTGATCTTATACCTGTTTTTTCGGTGGCAATCCTTGCATTTAACTTTTAAATGCAAGCCCGTCAGTTTATAAGCAGCGTCTCTGTTATGATCGAATTTCTCCGTCTCTTTCCAGTCTCTGAAATTGTGACAGCTCAAGCAATCCTTTTTTAAGCGGCCTTTATGATAATTCTTATGACAGGAGAGGCAGTCTGCCTTTAGACCACGAAAAGTATTTTTCTTTTTATGGCATTTTTTGCAGGCAATCTCGCCATGTCTTTCTTCCAGTTTATATCCCGTCTGATTATGGTCAAATTTTTTCTCATCAAGGGAAATCAGCTTATAGTTGCGTCCTTTATGGTCACCATGACACTGGATGCAGGGATCGCTGTATCGCGCATGGATACTTTTTTTGTTTCTAATGAGCTTGTCCAGCTTTTCGTGGCAATTGAGGCACTTTTGATCGGGCACTCCCCCTCCCAGTTTATGGCATTTGGTACAACTCTTGATGGCATCGTACTTTTCATGGGATTTAGCCAGCTTGCCCGGACTGATAAGCGATCCCAGGTCTTCGGCCTGAAGCTCCGTATGGATAAAAAGAAAAAGGATGATAAAGAAAAATGACTTCATTTACACTCCACAAGATAAAAAAATTCGACTGTAACGGGGTAAATGTCCGTTCTGCTTATCAGACGGAACGAAAGAGAAAGTGAACACAGATATGGATAAACATGATCAAAAACATGACGATAGCCAGTGGGATATGAAATACGTGCCAATAATGCAACAGCTTGTGTGAAGTTGCCAGAAGCCGCTTTTTTCTAATAAGGCTTGCTCTCTTTTTTAGCTGGTCGATAACTTCCTTTTGTAATTTTCCGCTCATCTGAAAGTCTGATCTTAGTCTTTTTTTCAGAAAAATGAGCTTAAACTTATTTTTAATATCCATCTTCATCATGAGAAAAAGAATATAAGGCGGGGAAAGCTTTTCCATATCTTCCTCTCCCGAATCTATCATTTTCATCAGGCTGAGAAGCTTGTCATGTCCCAGATTTTTGTCCAGGCTGAGGCTAAGAGATTGCACTGATTCTTCAATGTCACTGACCTCCAGTTCGGCGCCGGAAATATTTCGGGGAATCTGCACGTAAATGTATCGCCCCAAAATCCCGAAAATCATGGTGATGATCATGCACCAGAAACTGGTGGCAACGAGACCGTTAAACTTGAACGTCGTATGAAAGGTGATAAGAATAGGGCCTAAAATTCCCAACAGCATATGAAAAGAAAGCCATTTACGCAAAGAACCGAAGGATCGAAAAATGGACACCCGCTTTCTTACACTGTAAAACATCATGACCATCATCATGATAGAACCGGCCCAACCGAGATCAATCCAGATTCCCTTGCTCGGCCCATATTCGATGGAATAGCCCAGAAGCAAATCATGGGAATGCAGAAGTTTTAAAATACTTATTTGAGGAATATATTTTTCCGTTAGTCCTTCATAGGTAAAAATAACAATAGTGTACAGGGCCATAAAGGCGAGAAACTTCTCAAAAGAAAAAGCCTTTTTCTGTGATGATGCTTTTTCTTCTTTTCCCCGGGAAGGGTAGTTTGGCGTCAAAAGAGGCGTCTTTGCTTTTAATTTAAGAGTCGTTATCATCTCATGTCCTCCACATTTTCATATTATGGCAACAAAAAAAGCCGCCAAAGAATTATCTCTGGCGGCCCGGCAGACATGGAAAGAAGAGAGAATAAATTTATCTCATCCTTTCTTTAGCCCCGTTGCTCTGCGCCCCAAGGTTTCCCAGGGTTTGCTCTGAGCAGAGTGTTTTTTGATTAGCCCAAAAACATCTAAATTTCATTAAGCAAAAAGAATGCCGCAAGTGACCTGTCCCTCTCGTTGCTTGTAATATCTGATTTATTTAAAATTCCACCTGTTTTTTTCAGCACAAAAAAAACAATTTATATAGAATAAATTTCATATAATCATGAAAAAAATTCAAACCCTGCCGATAAAAAAACAGGCGCCCATATCAATAAATGTCGCCATTGCCGGCGTAAAAATACCCTAAAAAAACGATTTTTTTATGGCTTCACCAAAAGAAGCGGAAACATAACATAACAAAAACCTTTTGTCACGACATAAATCACCTTATTAAATTGACTGGCTGATAATTGCCTGCTATACAATCAATCGAGGCGGCAAGGAATAGAATCAATTTTTAGCATGGGAGAACATAAATTTAATTGCAATAAAAAGTTTAGCCCCTTCCTCCTTTATGGTACTATTTCGTTGACCGCTTTTTATGGATCTGAGGGGTCACAATTAATTTCATGAGGGAGCACATTAAGAAAATGGGAAATGAAACAGCAGGAGATAAAGCGGTAAAGTCAACTTCAGGGGAGTCAGGCTGGAAAAGGTATGACAACATCATCTCGCTTCTTATAGGAGATGATTCCAAAGAAGGCGCCTGCAGCATCAATATTTCAAAGCAGTTCAATCCCGGTGAATCGGGGCGCCTGTCAATTCCCGGAAACCTCAATGCGGCCTTTCTTATTTGCCTGTCGGCGGAAAATCATCCCCGCTACGGCGAGGCCCTTGCCTACCTGAAAGAAATGGAATACGATCCTCTCTGGAAACATATTGCGTCCTTCTACAGAGAAGGCCTGGAAAGGCTGCCTGCTGAATTTAGGGAATTCGCCCATAATAAGGAAATATCCCTATTAAAAGATTTTCCGGAAGGTGAAGACCGGACTGACAGCCAAAAGTTTCAGGAAAAACTATGGTCCCTCTTTCATCCAGAGGCGGTTTCTATTATTGACCGGCAAACGGCCCAAAAGGCTTCGCTCAGAGAAAAAAGAAAAGTTAAGATAGATTTTCTCAATCCAAATCCCGTTAAAGACGTTGCCGCAGAAGTCATTTTTACTTCGAATGCCCTCATTACCATCCCTTCATCACAAACTGATTTGGGCTCTCTTCATCTTGAGGAGAATCTGAAAAAAGCGCTCCATGAGGTTAGCGGAGAAGATCAGCTCTTCTGGTATGATCATCCTGTTCAGATTGGAGTAGAGCCTGAGAAAAATGAAATTATTTATGGGCTCAGACATCTTTCAGAGACCCTGCAACATGAAAAAAAAAGAGGGAATGTGAACGAAGCGTCAGAGTTGACATGCCTCCTTTCAGTCTCTGTCACTCACGAAGGCTTGCAGGGGCTGGCAAAAGATTACATTGAAGGGGAACTTAATAAGGTCCATAAACTGCCGGGCCTCAATGTCTACCTCTTTACCGAGGCCGACACATCAAAACTGCTCCACCAGGTACTGATTCCAGCAGCAGAAAGATATCTGCCTGAAAAGGAAGATAGCGCCCTTTTGCTAAAAGAGATTATCGGTGTTGACGGCATGTACGGCAGGCATTACAGTTTCCTTAAGGCCATTACCGCCTTCTGGCAGGTTTTTATCGCCCCGCATGTAAAGGCAACCTTTAAAATCGATCTCGATCAGGTCTTTCCCCATGAAGCCCTCCTTAATGAAAGCGGAGAGTCCGCTTTTGAGCACCTTATGTCGCCCCTCTGGGGAGCCGGGGGGACCGACTGCGATGGCAACGCCCTTTCTCTCGGGATGATTGCAGGGGCGCTGGTTAATGAAAAAGACATCGCAAAGTCGCTCTTCACACCCGACGTTACCCCTCCCCCGGCCCCTTTTACAGGGGAGGACAGGCTCTTTTGCAGCAGGGTTCCACAAGCGCTCTCAACGGTTGCCGAAATGATGACCCGCTATGACGATGAGATAGACGGCAGGAAGTCCTGCATTCACAGGATCCACGTTACGGGCGGAACAAACGGTATCCTTATAGATTCATTAAGGAAGCATCGCCCTTTTACTCCCACCTTTGTAGGAAGGGCTGAAGACCAGGCCTATATCCTCTCACGACTCTTCCACGACGGGGGAGAACCGGCGCTCAGGTATGTTCATAAAGATGGTTTTATTATGCGCCACGACAAGGAGGCCTTCGCCGGGGAAGCCATCAAGGCCGCTGCAATAGGCAAACTCGTGGGAGACTACGAGCGAATCATTATCTTTTCATATTATGCCGGAGCCCTTCCATGGAGTACGGAAGAGATTAAAAAGGTCATCAACCCTTTTACAGGGAGCTTTGTCAGCCCTATTCCCTTAAATATCGCCTTTCTTCGCCTGGCCCTTAAGGCAGGCGCTTTCCTTGCCCATGAAAATGAGGAAGAACGCTATAAAGGGCTTGAACTCATCAATACAGGCGCAAAAAAACTCAAATCAGCCATTGAAAAAGTGACGGCAGAGGGCGGTCTAAAGAAAATATTTGAGAGGGAGAAAGAAGCCTGGGACCTTTATTACGATATTCTGGATCATATGGAAAAGGCCCTTAAAAATGAGGATCCCTTTGCCCTTAAACTTAAAGAAAAGGCAATGGAACTTGCAGAGAATACCCTTATCAGGCTATAAAAAGAGGACAGGCTACTTTAAATGACAAAGGGGGGAAAACATAACTATCCGGATTGCCGAAGACAAAGCGATGCGTCAAAATTCGCCTGGCATTGAAATGACAACTTCGTCACTGCGGTAGCTTCTCCGGGGCAGCTTTTCCGGGGCAGCTTCTCCCGAAAATAATCATAAACAAAATGTGAAAATCTGCGTCGGAAGAAAACCCTTAAAGAGACATACCCTGCGCCTTTTCCTGAGGCACTTCAGGGGCTTTCATCCGGATCATTTTGACGAGGATAAGAAGCAGCATGGCTGAAGACAGGAAAAAGACAAGGCCACCTGCCCTGATGATAATGTCGAAATTGGAGGCAATGCCGAAAAATAGTATCACTACGGAGGTAAGAAATAGGAGCAGTTGTCTGTCGGCTTTCTTATCGGAACAGATATCTTTCATAAGCGGCACCTTGACTTTACCGATGAGGAAGCTGAAGCGGTGAAACCAGACAAGGAAAGGAAGGATTTTGTAAAGCATGCCTGTTGTAACAGTCAGGCCAAAGCCGACGATAAATAGATGACCAAAGAGGAAACGCGGAATTTCAGTATCAACAAAGAGCGTCACAATGAGGGCGATAAGGGCCGGAGGAAGAATGATAAGCCCTCTTTGCCAGGCCTTGAGTGTCGTATCCTTTATTTTTCTTCTTCTTTTCCCCATAAGCGCAAAAGTTTCCACTCCGAAAAGGGTAAGTGCCGCTAATCCCGGAATGGCTGCACCAAGATAAAAAAGAGAGCCAAGGTTCGTAAGCAGCGCCAAAGGAAGCAGAAGGAGGGAGGTCCCGTAGAGCCGGAGAATAAGAGAGGCCTTCTTTTTTGGAAATTCAGGCGTCATATAAAACATGGGAATAACGTGAAAACCGACGCCCATTATAAGCCCGCCAACCCAACCGAAGAGTCCCGTCACCATGTGTGTCCCCGTCAATCCCATCCGGTTATCTGACATTTCCCATAAAAAGGCATGGGTACCGGCAAAATAGATGCCCAGCAGAATGGTTATGAGGAAAGAAGTGACGGAAATGCGCATGGCAACAACCGTCGGTCTGTCGGCCTTCACCTTGAGCAGGGCAATGGAGATTTGAACAATAAAAAAAAGAAGCGACGGAGCAAGCGCTGCTGCTCCGGCAATAATGAAGGGCTCTTTGGCAAGGTACATTCCTGACACAATGAGGACAACGCCGAGAGAAAAGAGGCTGTGCACCACTCTTGAAGCCCTGATAAAGGGAACCGTCCCTCCGACAAGGACAGGCACCATCTGGTAAAAAGCCCCCATCATAATCATGGCAAGCCAGCCGAGCGTAAAAAGATGGGTAAGGGCAATCGTTTCCGAGCCCCAGATACTGAGAAAAAGATCTTCTCCCCTGATAGCTATAAGCAGGCCCGCTATGATGCCGTAAGCGGGAGCAGAGAGAAAAAACCTGACGGGAATGTCCTCAGGCGGCGCCTGATCGAGGCTTACACCGGCATACATCTAGTTTTCTCTCCAGATAAGTATTTTGATCCGATTTTCACGCTCTTCCCTGATTTCATGCTTTAATCCAAGTTCATCGAGCCGGGGAAAGAGCAGCCTCGGCCTTTTCCTGTGCACCATCATGACTGCTTCGTCATCTCCCATGTGGTGAACAGCCTCCAGTACCTTTATCATAGGTTCCGGAGGCTCGAGTTCCCTGCAATCGACAGTTATGATTTTTCTTGAATTAATGATGTCGGACATGCGCCACGATTCAGGGCAGATAGGTTTGCAGTGTGCGGATGGTCTCTTCTGAATCACCCGGGGCATGCTGCTCGATCATGGGGTAGAGGATGCCCTCTTCCTTGACATTATGCTGCTGCATGAGGATGACCATGGTATCGCCGTTTGCAATTGCTGTTTCAAGATCATTTGCATCAAGGGCTTCCTGCATCTGGCTAAGCACGCCCCTCATCTGCTCATGCTCCATAGTCATTACCTGGACAGGTCCGCCAACCATGCCCGTTGCTTCGGTAAAGAGGGGAAAAAGCACATTTTCCTCTTCACCGAGATGTCTCTTCATTCCGAGATCAAAGGCCCTTAAAAGCTCCATAGCCTTCGCTTCATCACCGTCATTCCAGGCAGCTTCCGCATCGGCATAGAGTTCATCGCATCTTTTGTGGTCAAAGGTCATATAAGCGACAATGCTGCCGTGAATCACATCTTCAGGCGCAAACCTCCTGATTTCACCTTTCCACATCCGGGGTCCGTTAACAAGCGGCGCCCAGATAAACTCATTTTTAAGTTCCCTTTGAACAGCAGAAATTACGCCAAAAAAATCATCTCCACAGGACAAGGTCAATTTGTCATCCTTTTCAAGACCTTTCACAGCCTCTACAATTTCTTCTTTTCTTTCATCAAAGCCGGAGGCCGAAAGTTTCAGTTCTGTCGCCATCTAATTATCTCCTTGCAATTGGTAATTTTTAAAGTCGCCATTATAGTTATTTTCCTGTCCCATGTCAATGAAGTAAACACTTACTAACCAAATATATTTCTGCATGCTTCTTGTCCGTGTGAATCATAACTTATTCTCTTCATCTATTCATGACCGGTTTTTTTCAAATAATATTTCCATACCTCATTATGAGCTTCTTTCCTCAACATTTTTATGATATATACTTAACTAATTTTTCCTCACCTCTGGTAAAAGAATGCATAAACAACAAAAAATGAAAATTCCGGGGAGATATCCATGAATAAACACATCGTTGCTACCCTGGCCGGCCCTGATCATGTCGGGATAGTAGACAGGGTGACAAAGAAAATTCTGGAACTGGGAGGCAACATCGAAGAGAGCCGCATGGCAAGGCTCGGCGGTGACTTTGCCATGCTCCTTTTTATATCGATATCTGCCGAAAACAGGGAAAGCCTCAGCGCTTCTCTTGAGAGGTTCAACAAGGATGGATTTCAGATTTTTCTGCGGGAAACCGAAGGGGAAGCAAAAACCAAATATACAGGGTGGCTTCCCTACCTGGTCGAGGTCAGCGGAGCAGATCACGAAGGGATCATAAATTCCATTACTCATAACCTGGCAAATAATGGTATCAATATAGAATCAATGGATACAAATACGGCGCCTGCTCCCATGAGTGGAACCATACTCTTTACCATGACGGCCATCGTCGTTGCACCTCCCGATCTGAAATACCACAAGTGGCGGGACCCTCTCGATGATATATGTAATGCCGTCAATGTTAACATTAAAGTCTCTCCCTACAGAGGTTAATTTTTTATGGAGCTTCGCCTATGAACGCGAACAATAAGGGTGTCATTTTTAACGACCTTTGGGCAACTAAAAGCGCCGGTTTTCTTCTTCCCCTCTTTTCCCTGAGGACGGAAAATAGTCTCGGCATCGGTGACATTGCCGATCTCTATCCACTCATTGACTGGGCTGCTGAAAATAATCAGCGAATAATCCAGATCCTTCCCATCAATGACACAAGCCCCGGCGACGCAAGCCCCTATGCGGCAATCAGCACCTTTGCGGCAAATCCTCTCTACATCTCCATCGACAGCATTGAGAACCTCGATCAATACGAAAGAGCAAATAAACTCATTAAACAGCTGACTGATGACGGCATCATTTTACGGCTTAAGAATAACGAACGTGTCGACTATGATGAAGTAAGAACGGTCAAACTGTCCATTCTTTCTGAAGTATTTGAAGATTTTATCAAAAACGACTGGACCCACTGTACGGAAAAGTCAGATGAATTTCTTGTTTACATGGAAAGTGAAAAGAGCTGGATTACAGACTATGCTCTCTTTTGCCTCCTCAAAGAAAAGCTGGGACAAGTTGACTGGCGGCAGTGGCCTGAAGAATACAGAGACAGGGACAGAAATGCCCTCGATGAAATCGACAGGGAGCGTCACGAACAAGGCCTTTTTTACCAGTGGCTTCAATGGATTTTTTCAATCCAATGGAATGAAATGCGAAGTTATGCCCACAAAAAAGGTGTCTACCTCATGGGAGACGTGGCCTTTTACCCGGGCATAGACAGCGCCGAAGTATGGGCCAGGCGCGATCTCTTCCAAATGGATGTTCATGGCAACCTGGAAGGAACGGCCGGCGCACCGCCGGACATGTTTAACTGGGACGGTCAATCATGGGGCAACCCCCTTTATAATTGGGAAAAAATGGCCATCGATGACTATGGCTGGTGGAGAAAAAGGGTGGAACGTGAATGCGCCTACTTCGATCTCTACCGTCTCGATCATTTCAGGGGCTTTGAATCCTACTGGTTTGTCCCCAATAACAGGAGCGCCAAGGAGGGCTACTGGGTTAAAGGACCGGGAGAAAAACTCCTTCAGCGGCTTTTAAAAACGTCACTTTACGAAAAACTGGCCATTCCTCTTGCCGAGGACCTTGGTTCCATAACGCCTGAAGTCCATCACCTGAGAAAAAAACTGGGCATTGCCGGATATAAAACGTTCATCTTCGGCTGGGGTGAAGGTGAATCATCGGGTCTGGCGTCGGGCTATCGTTTCCCCGAAGAGTATGACCAGGATTTTCTCGCCACAACGGGAACTCACGACACGCCTACCCTGGCGCACTGGTGGGAAAATATGCGCCACGAAGAAAAAGAGGCCCTCATCGATTACCTCTGCCTCAGTAAGGAACCCGCCTTTGGTGAGGTAAAAGAGCATGTTCTGCAAAGACTCTATCATTCGAGGGCACAGTTTGTCATTCTCCCCTTTCAGGATATTGTCGGCTTTAGTGAAGAACACCGCATCAACTTTCCCGGTACATTCGGCGACCATAACTGGAGTTGGCGCATGCCCTTTACTATGGAATTTTTAAACAGCCTTTCAGTTGATAATGAAATTGGAAAATCAGCAAACTTTGTAAAAGAACTTTCCGCCATAAGTGGACGCTGCCCTATTGCTTCTGAAGAACTTGACCACAGAATAGCTATACTCCCCGGGGCAGGGACAATACAGCAAAGAAATGCAGGTGAAAACTTCAATATCTGGATCATGTCGGGGGAAAAATACGACAAAATCGCTATCCAGTCAGAGTTGACGGGAAAAAAGGAAATAAAGGTAAAATCCTGTGCCGACCTTCCCGATAAGGGCCACCTCTACCACGCAGAAATCCCTGTTCCCCAAAAAGGAATCTACTCCATTACAGTCAAGGCGGGAGGGAGAAAATTTCATAGACCTTACGTACTGAAGGTTAACAGCTAAAGCTGCCCGTTAAACCTGAAAATGCCCGCTTAAGCCAGGGGCAAAGCCGGGATTTTTTGAAAGCGCCCTGGCAGCAGGAGCTTACCTCCATAATCATGGCCAACTGCCCTTTCCCGGTTTAAAAGAATGCCAGGAAAGTAATGCCTGCTTTTTCTCCATCAAAGTGAGGCATGAGAAGATAAGCGCTCCTCTTCTCGTCCTTCTTTAGGGCCATCACCTTTTTTGCCGTAAAATAACCGATTGATGAACCGACAAACACATCGGAAGCCCAGTGTTTATCGTCGTAAACCCGCTGCATGCCAACCAGGCTCGCCATGCCGTAGGCTAGAGGCGGAATGATGGAAACATGCCTGTACTGCTTTGCAATGACTGTGGCAATGGAAAAAGCCGTCTGTGAATGACCCGAGGGAAAAGAAAGGGTGGATCCGCTAAAGTCCGAACCGGGACCATCCCAATGGTCGCGTCCGTCTTCCATATAGGGCCGGTGCCGTCGCATTCCCCCTTTAAGGACCTGCGTAAAGACACCTGAAATAAGAAAACTCTCCAGAGCAAGGGAAGCCGTTTCTCTTGCGCTTCCGTCATCCCATCCCTTTCCGTAGAGCCAGAGGAGGCCGAGGGGTGGCAGGAGATACCTCCCATCACCGAAATCCTTTGCAAATTCGAGAATTCCATGGGCCCTGTCATTTTTGTTATCCTGCGTCCAGCGCCTTATCTTTTCATCCTGACTATAAAGGCCTGCCGTTGCCGTTAAAAAAAGGGCTCCCTCAAACCAATCTTTTTCCTTCCATCTTGCAGGCGCTGTCAGAATTTCAGCCGAATGGGAAATATAGGCGCTCAAAACAGGACTATGACGATTATTTTCTTCATCCTTTACAATCTCATTTTCTGCGCCGGCGGAGATTTCACCTGCACCTGAAACGGAAAAAGTGACAAAAAGAATAGTCATGAACAGGAATAGTGATATAGGGAATTTTTTATCTGTCATCGATTCCAGTAATAGGAAGCATCTCTTAACTTTATCTGCAAGCGCTATCAAAGTTAACACACTTTCATCTTTCGGGCAAAGCGCTGTCGTTGCGCCCGAACAGAAATAAGGCATAGAACATTTAAAATCAAGCTGATATAATGGCTGACCCATATGGCATTAACTCAATTACATAGAAATGGCTATAAACTTTTCACAGATAAAGACCACGGGAAAATAGTCGACTGGTTTCTTGAAAATCAGGAAGATGAAAATAAACTCCCCTCCCCTTTCCATACCTCACGCTACTCCATCGTCTGGAAGATCGAGAATTTTGAGGGGAATGCTTATTTTATTAAACGCTTCCGTCCCGAGAGCTTCCCCGTCAGACTGAAGGACTCACTAAGAGGATCACGTGCCCTGAGGTCATTAAAGGCGGGAGAAATGCTCGAAAAAAGAGATTTCAGCGTCCCTCGGATAATTGCAATGGGTGAAAGGCGCTCACTCGGCCTGCTGTCCGATTCATTTATGATTACTCTTCCCATTGAGGGCATATCCCTTCTCGAGTTGCTCCTGCCCGTGAGAGACTTCAAAATAAAACGAAGTGTCATAAGGCGCGTCGGCCATGAAATAGGGAGACTTCACAGGGAAGGAATCATTCATGGGGACCTTATCCCCGGAAACATTTTTGCCATGGGAAAAAATGATAATATTAAACTCTGCCTGCTCGACAATGAAAGAACGAGGAAAGTGAACAAGCTCCCTCACAATGAACGCATAAAAAACCTTGTTCAGTTTAACAGGGTCATCGTTCCCAGGGTTACAGCGTCAGACAGGGTAAGGTTCTTCGATGCCTACCTGGAAGAAAACCGCGATCTTGAATCAGTCAGAAAAAAACTGTTAAGAAAGATAGGCGAAATAACATCGGAGCGGGTAATGCGCCACCGGGGCATTAGCGCAGAAAAAAGAAAGTTTACCACTTTCAGGGCTGTTATGGCATGGAAGGAGTAAAATTTATGAGATATGCCGACACTGATTTTCACTGATTCGGTATAATTTATCCAAAGCCATGTTAAAGATAAAACAAGAGATCCATCGGTGAAAATCATGACTTATCTGTCTTCACCTGTGTTGGAGTAAAATTTTAGAAACCTGTTCAAGATAATGAATCCCATGAACATCGCATTTATCGCAAGACGCTATGACAGGGTGGGTGGCACGGAAATCGATCTCTACCACCTGACTGAACTCCTGGCGAGCTTCGGACACGACATAACCGTCTACTGTCAGCAGGTTAGAACAAGTCCTGCGCCCGGCATTACCATAAAAAAGGTACCCGCTCCCCCTTTGGGCCGCCTTATGCAGATGCTTGGCCTGGCATGGATAGGCCCTAAAATGGCATACCATGGAGGCCACGACATGGTCATCGGTTTTACACGGGTACTGAAACAGGACCTTGTTCGCTGCGGCGGCGGCACGCATAAACTTTTTGTGGAAAAAATGAAAAGCGCTGAAGGCGGATTTAAAAGATTGTTGCGAAGTATAAGCCCTTACCATAATGCCCTCATTGCTGTCGAAAAAAAGCAGTTTCAAAGAGGCTGCAAAAAAGTGCTGGCTATTTCGGAAGTAGTAAAGCATGAAATCATGAGTGTCTACAGTGTTCCTGAAGACAGAATTGAAGTCATTTATGACGGTATCGATACAAAGCTTTTCTCCCCCGAAAAGAGAGAAAAGTATCGCTATGAAATAAGAGAGAAGTTTTCCATCCCTCAGGATGCTTTTGTCATCCTTTTTCTCGGCAGCGGCTATAAGCGAAAAAACCTCACCACACTCCTTGAAGCCCTGCCTCAGGTAAATCATAAAAATACTTACTGCCTCGTCGTCGGTGGAGACAAGCGCCCCCAATCCTATGCAGCGAAAGCCCGTTCTCTCGGCATAGAAGATAAAACCGTCTTTGCCGGTGTTCAGAAAGAGGCTGAAAAGTTCTATGGGGCAGCCGATATCTTCGTCATCCCATCGCTGCAGGAAGCCTTCGGCAATGTCGTTCTCGAGGCCATGGCAAGCGGCCTTCCTGCCGTTACGACCTCTTTATCAGGCGCATCCGAGGTTATGGAGGGAGAGATGAAAAGCCTTGTCCTCAATGATCCGCACAATGTGCAGGGCCTTGCAAAAATCATCAGTAAACTGACCGACAAAACATTGCGGGAAAGACTTTCAGGAGAGGCAAGAGAGATTTCAAAGGCCTACACGCTGGAAGCAAATGCCAGAGCCATAGAAAAGCTCTGCAACAAGATCATCAAAGAGAAACGCCATGGCTGAATTCATTAAAGCAGGCTCAAAGCGCGGATGGGCGGCAGAGGGTTTCAGATCTCTTTTCAATGAGGATATAGACCGTTTATGCGATGTCGGGGAGTGCGAAATAATCAAGAACCAGAAAAGGGTAAAGGTCTGCCGTATCATATGGAACGGTGAGCCGCTCTTCATCAAGCGATACAATCCCTACTCACTCTGGAATACCCTGGAAGCGCTGGCATTCGGCTCAAAAGCAATGCGCTCATGGAAGGGGGCACACCTGCTGAGCAGCAGGGGAATCAATACGGCTGAGCCTGTCGCCGCCATCGACTGCCGCAGTTTAGGCCTGCCGGGCAAATGTTTTTACGTCACCAGGGAAATCAGTGAAAGTGAAATATCCGTTGAATACTATGAGAAGCGATTTATTAAGGGAAAGGGTGCCGTCGAGGAAAAGCGGCATTTTATCAGGTCCCTTGCCCGTCTTTTCAGGGACCTTCACAAAGAGGGTATCTATCACAACGATCTCAAGGACTACAACATCCTCGTTAGAAATGAAGAGGGTAAACCGCGCTTTTTTCTCCTCGATCTGGAAGGTGTTCAGAGTTTCAGTCAACTCCCCCAAAGGTGTCTCATTGAAAACCTGATGCAGGTAAACAGGACTATAGGCAGAATCATGACCAACACCGACCGTATCACCTTCATCAGGGAATATTGTAATAACGGGGGATGGAAGGCACTGGCCCGGCTTGTGCTGGCGGCTTCTGCCGTTAAAGACAGGAAAGTCGGGGCAAAACGGCTTTAGGAGAACTTAAAGCGTAAGTATTTTATCATACAGGAGGGGTAGAAAGGACGATAGGCGAGGGCCTTTTTGAAAGCATCGAGGGCATCCTTTTTTCTCCCCTTCCTGCCATAGATACTCCCCAACCTGCAGTAACGATAAGATATGCGACGTTTAATATTTTCCTCGCCAATCAGATCTTTCGCTTCAGCATAATCCCTCAAAAGCTTCTCAATGGCCCTGATGTTATACAGGGTTCTTCTCTCACTGTCACCGCCAACATGACCATCGTGTTTTCTGAGTTTAAAGAGTGGTTCATTCATAAAAGCCACATTAAAGTGCATAAGTACCCGAAAAGCGAAATCGAGATCGACACAAACCTTGAAATCAGGATCAAAACCACCCACTTTATGAAAGACCTTACGCCGCACCACCATGGTTGGTGTCCTTAAGCTGCTCTTCATGAATATGGAAGCGAGACTGACACCATCCCTTTCAAGCGGCACGGCACGCTTGAAAGGAATAACGGGCTTTCCTTCCAGTTTATGACTGCCGAAGAAAAGGCCGTTCCCGCAGACCATATCAACTTGAGGGTGCTCATCGAGATAGTTGATCTGCTTTTCCAGTTTATCAGGAAGCCAGAGATCATCAGAATCGTTAAAAGCAAGGATTTCACCCTTTGCCAGTTCAACTCCGCTGTTCCTGGCCCCTGCATTCCCCTGGTTTTCCTGTTTAATATAGCGGATACGATCGAGGTAAGGTTTAATCACCGCTTCCGTGTCATCGGTGGAACCGTCATCAATAAGAATCACCTCATAGTCCCCGCAGGTCTGGTTAAGCACACTCTCCAGGCACTCTGCAATAAAATGGGCGCGGTTGTAGGTCGGAATAATTACGGAAACCCTGCTTTTCTGATTAGCCATGCTGCTCAATGGGATTAAACACTTTTTTCAGCCCACGACGGGAGCTTTGATTTGAGGACAGGTTCAGTTAATGACGGATCGACTTTCTGATTTATGGCAATCCAGTATTCAGCATTCAACGTTTCAAAGGAAGTGAGCCTGCTAAAGAGCAATTCCCCTCCACCGGCATTTTTCATATTCCTCTCCATGAAGCTGGTCTTGCTGTAAGTAAAGGGAATAATAAGTGGAGCCAAAAGGAGCCAGAAAAGAAATGATTTGAATTTATAATTAACGCCATACACATTGACCGACTCCAGGTAGTGAGAATGGAGATGGTAAAGAAATACGGGGAGATGAGGAGGGTTATTATGAAAAACAAAAGCTTTATCGGCCGGCACATCAAAGCCGATAAAGGCCCGCTTCAACTTGAAAAAACCGGTAAAAAGAAAATGGAGCCTGGAAGCGATTTTCATGGTGTTGGGCGTAAGAATTACCGAATAACCACCCTTTTTCAGAACTCTTGATATTTCCTGAATGGTAGCAATATGGTTCGGAAAATGCTCAATCACATCACAAAGAATGACACAGTCAAAGACATCATCCTCATAGGGAAGGCCTGCATTAATATCAATACCAAAATCGATATCAACTGATTTGCAGGCATCAGGGTATTTGGAGTAGTTCGTTCCTTTAACCATATAACCGGCTTCATCAAGCTCCTCAAGAATCTTGCCATGACCGCAGCTAACCTCAAGAACCCTGCTTCCCGGCTTGACATGCTTTTTTACAAGTTCCGCTATTTTTTGTTTTTTATTAATTTTCTTCATCAGATTTCTACCGCCACAAGTAATAAATTAAAGGCTAGACTTTAATACAATTGAGAGCAAATCACCAGTTTTTTTTAACGATTAAAAAACCATTTAAAATATTGCCTATTGCTTTTCAATGCTAAATCAATGACTAAGACAGAGGCCGGCAAGTCTACTTTATCATTTAATTTCTTATATAAATCTGCTATCTTTATGCGCTGTTTTGTCAATAAATTTTTATTAGACATTATGACAAATGCCGGAACGTAAACCTGCATTTATCAAAACCGGCAAAAAGAAAAAACATGCTTTTTAATTCCTTCGAATTCATTTTATTTTTTCTGCCTGTCACTCTGGCCTTTTTCTACTTCTTGGGCCGCAAAGGTTCTCAGGAGTTCTCAATTATATGGCTTGTGCTGGCATCTCTCTTCTTTTATGGCTGGTGGAACCCTGCCTATCTGCTGCTTATCATTGCTTCCATCCTTTTCAATTATTCTGTAGGCAGGACTCTATCAAACAGTGATAACCTCTCTTTTTTAAAACATGCAGTACAAAAGAAATCATTCCTTATTTTCGGCATTTCGGCAAACCTGTCGCTCCTTGCTTATTATAAATATGCCAATTTCTTTATAGACAACGTCAACTATGTTACGGGAACGGACTTTCAGCTGGACAAAATCATCCTTCCCCTTGCTATCTCCTTCTTTACGTTCCAGCAGATCACCTTCCTCATCGATGCCTATCGGGGAATTACCAAAGAGTACAGTTTTTCTCATTACTGCCTCTTTGTTACTTTTTTTCCCCAACTCATTGCAGGTCCCATCGTTCATCACCAGGAAATGCTGCCTCAATTCGCCAAGAAAGAGATTTATAAATTCGATTATGAAAATATATCGGTGGGAATGACTATCTTCTTCATCGGTCTCTTTAAAAAAGTCGTCATTGCTGACGGAATCGCCATGCATGCCTCATCAGTCTTCGCCATGGCCGAAAACAACAGCATCCTCACCATGACTGAAGCATGGGGAGGCGCCATGGCCTATACCTTCCAGCTTTACTTTGACTTTTCAGGATACTCCGACATGGCCATCGGCCTGGCAAGAATGTTCGGCATCAGACTGCCACTCAACTTTCACTCACCCTACAAGGCCCATAATATTATTGAATTCTGGCACCGCTGGCATATTACATTGTCGCGCTTTCTCCGGGACTACCTCTACATCCCCCTTGGAGGCAACAGGAAAGGCAAGTTCAGACGATATATAAACCTGTTCATTACCATGCTAATAGGAGGCCTCTGGCATGGCGCAAGCTGGACTTTTGTGGTCTGGGGCGCTTTACACGGCTTCTATCTCATTATCAATCACGGTTTCCACGCCATACGCAGAATGTTAGGCCATGACCTGAGCTCTTTCACCGGGTGGGGTAATTTTACTTCTCAAATGATTACCTTTGCCGCCGTCATTGTGGGATGGGTTTTTTTCAGGGCAGAAACATTCGACGGGGCATATAACATGCTTTATGCCATGTCCGGACTTAACGGTATTGCATTGCCGACCTCTTATATTGAGTTGCTTAACAACTTAAACGGAGCCGGTAATATATTATCTCAATGGGGAATTATTGTACAAAAACCGGCGCGCTTTGATTTTTTTGGCGGCATTGAGCTTCACATCCTTATAGCACTGACGCTCATCGTTCTCTATTTACCCAACACTCAGCAATTTATGTACAACTTCAGGCCGGCCTACGAAATATACAAGGGTGAGATTGAGCCCTACAGGCATAAATTATTCAACTTCAGATTCAGTTTCAGCGCCTCCCTTTTGATCACCATGATGGTTCTTATTACCATGCTGACGATACAAACTATCCAAAAGTCGGAATTTTTATATTATGACTTCTAAAAGATTCTTTTATAGCACCATACTCCTTATTTCTGCCCTTTCTTTTTCCATTATAGGGTCCAATCTCTATCTTAACGAGTTTGGACTATTCGCATCGAGAAAAAACATCAGGATATGGGGACAGGAAAAAACGTCAAAGTACCTTCTCTCTTTCAGGTACATTCCGGAAAATTTTGAAGGCGTAATTATGGGCCCTTCATTCTCTGACAACCTGGATACCCGAAAAATCAAGGGCTTTAAAATATACAATATGTCCATGGATGGAGCCAACATTAGCGAACTCAAGTATGCCATTGAGAATGTCATCAATTATGGCGGCGTGAAATATGTAATCATCTGCCTTTCTCCCTACATAACAAACGATTCAGGAACAAAAGGGAGGCAAATCGATCCCAGGGAATACTGGGGCAGCCTCTTTTCCTTCCTGCCTCACAGAATCTACAAAGAGAAGAAAAAAACATTAAAAGAACCTGAAAAAGACCGCTTTCATGCCAGTGAATGGGGGTATAACGACTTTAATATATTGAAAAAAGGCATCGACTTTGCCGACATAGTCAAGACCCGCAGAGCCGATCCGAAAAGAGAAATTCATATCGACAAAAATGCTTATTCGGATTTTCAGGAGCTCATTAATTTTTTGCACAGGAAAAAAGTTAAGCTATTTGCCTTTTACTTCCCCATGTACCATGAATTCTATGAAGAATACAGGAAAAGCGGGGCATGGGCCTATTACAAAAAGAAAATGGATAAACTATTTTCAGACAAAGACCTTGTCTGGGATATGAACGAAAAAGATTACCATTATATTACCAAAGCGTTGAGTTCTTACTCTGACGGGCATCTCAGCAATTTGGGAGCGGATAAGGTTGTCGCGGTTTTAGAAGGGAAGCTTAATGAAATAAAAAATGGGGCTTATTAGTTTACTCTTCTTGTATTATTTTTTTAATCCCCTCCCTTAGAGCAATTTCAGGCTTCCAGCCCGGCAAAACCTCTCCCCTGTTCCATGGAACCATAACCTCTCTTTGTCGATATTCCCTCTGCCCCCATTCAATCGTTAATTCCTCACCGAAAACTTCACCATAGAGAAGAATGAGTTCCTTTAGTTTCAGAGGATTTCCTGATGACAGGGCAAAGCTTTCCATAGAACCGCTGCCAGCGTCCATCACCCTATGGGCAGCAATGATAAAGGCATTAATAACATCATCAATATAGAGAATGTCTATCAGTTGCTCACCCGGTGACATTGCCATTGTTTCTTTTTCCCTGGCCACCCTGTTTAGTAAGGAGAAGAGTTTGGGACGCATGTCCCCGGGACCATAAGTATCATAAAGTTTCAAGGTAATGACCTTAAGACCCGTTGTTTCCGTATAGTACCTGAGAATGTCTTCATAAGCCTCTTTTGTTGCTGCATAGAGGCAAACGGGATTGTAGTCCTCATTATTATAGTGCTGCCAGGCGGTTCCTGTATTGATCAGGGAATTTACACCGAACTTTGTCATGGCCTCCGCAAGCTGCGTGGCAAAAAGAATATTACTCTCTATCATGGGCGCAACATCTTTGGATTCATGCTGTGCAAGAAAAAGGGAGGCAAGATGAAAGACAATATGAGGCTCTGCCTTTTCAACAACTGAAAACATCCCCTCCGTCGATCCGTCATGGCAGTGCAAGGTAATTTTCTCTGAAATACTGTTTAAGGGACTCAGATCTGAACCTGGTCTCACGATAAGATGAACATCCTTTCCATCACTGACCAGTCTTTTCGCAAGGTGAGATCCGACAAATCCCGTGGCACCGGTAATCAACACCTTTTCATATGCGCTGTTATTCATTTACTCAGTCCTTAATTGTATTGGAAGGGACTTTTAAAGTCAGCCAGAGAGGGAAAGCTCCCATCACGCTTTGATATTTGAGGATTATCATTTCCCCAGGGGATACCTGCCGAACGCCAGTGAATACCGCTGTCATGCTCCGGGGAATAGACCGTCGTTACCTTGTACATGAGGAGCGCCGATTCACTTGTCACATAAAACCCATGGGCCATGCCTGAAGGGATATAAATAATATTACACTTTTCCGAATTAAGATCAAAAAGCGCATACTTGCCATAAGCCGGTGACCCGACTCTCAGGTCAACAACGGCATCGATAACCTCGCCGGAAACACAATAGACCATTTTGGCATGATCCATGGGCGGTGTCTGAAAATGCAATCCCCGCAACACGCCCTTATGAGAAAAAGAATAATACTCTTCACCAAAGTGCGTTACAAGCCCCTTCTCCCTAAATTGTTCTTCATGAAAGGTCTTTACAAAAAGACCTCTTTCATCCTTGAAAATATGAGGGACCAGTTCGTAACAGCCCGGTAATTCTGTCTCATTGATTTTCATAAATCAACTCGCTCTCAAGGCAACCGGTTTCCAAAATAATTATTAAAGACGGAAATAATGTAAGATATCATCTCTTCCGTCAGTCCCGGATAAACACCTATCCAGAAAGTATCATTTACAATCCTCTCTGTTGATTCAAGATCACCTGTCACCCTGAAACCTTCATCTGTATTTCTCATTTCATCGAAACAGGGGTGCTTCAGAATATTCCCTGCAAATAACATTCGCGTCTGAATCCCTTTGGCTTCCAGGTGAGACAGGATGTCGTCTCTTGAATATGGGGAATCATCTTTCACGGTAATGAGAAAACCGAACCAGCTAGGATCAGAATTTTCCGTAGCTTCAGGCAAAATCAAGTGCTCTGAAAGTGACTCAAGGCCATTCCTGAGCTTCTGCCAGTTCTCTTTCCTGGCGCTCACAAAGTCCGGCAGTTTTTCAAGCTGTGCGCAACCTATGGCAGCCTGCATATCGGTAACTTTCAGATTATAACCGAAGTGAGAGTAAACATACTTATGATCATAGCCGAAGGGAAGCTCTCCAAACTGCTGGCCGAACCGGTTATTGCATGTGTTGTCCTTCCCCGAAGGGCACCAGCAATCTCGTCCCCAGTCCCTGAAGGACTCTATGATGCGTTTGAGCAGCATATCATTTGTATAGACAGCGCCCCCTTCACCCATGGTCATATGATGAGGCGGATAAAAACTCGAAGTGCCTATATGGCCGATTGTTCCCGTATATTTCCACTCCCCCTTATACTTGTACCTTGATCCGAGAGCATCACAATTGTCTTCTATGAGCCAAAGTCCATGTTCATCACAGAAATCCTTTACATGTTGCAGGTCAAAAGGATTACCAAGTGTATGGGCAATCATAAGGGCCTTTGTTTTGTCTGAAAGGGCCTTCTCCAGTTGAGAACAGTCTGCATTATATGAAGGGATGGTAACGTCAATAAAGACGGGAATAGCGCCGAACTGAATAATAGGGGCCACCGTCGTAGGGAATCCTGCCGCCACGGTAATGACCTCATCCCCTTTTTTAATCCTTTTTTTACCCAGTTTGGAAGAGGTGAGGGCCATAAAGGCAAGAAGGTTGGCAGAAGAGCCTGAATTGGTAAGAGAGCAGTGCCTCACTCCCAGAAATTGGGCCAATTCTTTTTCAAACTGTTCAGCATACCTTCCTGTCGTAAGCCAGAAATCAAGCGATGAATCGATAAGATTTGTTATCTCTCTTTCATCAAATATACGCCCGGCATAGGCAATTCTATCACCGGCTTCAAATACTTTTTTATCTTTATGAATGGCTTCATAATATTTTACGGCAGCCGCTATGGCCTCTTTTCTCAGATTTTTTTCTACACTTGCCGGATTATCCACTTCATACCTCTACTTTTTCTTTTTCATAGGCCTCAATCTGCTGTAAACAGATCTGTCTCATATCATCATTCTTTTCATAGGCCCTGGTCCACTCTATCACCATTTCTATCGCCTTTTTAACATTCCATCTCGGTTGCCACCCCAACTTGAGCTTTGCCTTTGAACAATCAAGTTTGAGGAACTTTGCTTCATGAGGGTGAACACCTTTATCGATACTGAAGGAAGCCTTTCCACCCCAGGCGTGGCAGACCTCTTTTACCATCCAGCCAACGGTCTTTGCATCCTCATCATTGGGCCCGAAGTTCCATCCTTCGGCATAAAGGGTTCCTTCCTTATAGAGTTTTTCCGCCAGAAGAAGATAGCCGCCAAGAGGTTCAAGCACATGCTGCCAGGGCCTGGTTGCATAAGGGTTCCTGATGAAGATCTCTTCTCCCTTTAAAACAGCTCTGACAAAGTCGGGAATAAGCCTGTCATGGGCCCAGTCACCACCACCGATTACATTTCCTGCGCGGGCCGAAGCAAGCGCAACCTTGTGCTCTTCATACTTGTCCGCACTAAAGAAAGAGTTCCTGTAAGCGGATGTAACCAGTTCGGAACAGGCCTTGCTGTTTGAATAGGGATCATAGCCGCCAAGGCGGTCAAGCTCTCTGTATCCCCACTCCCACTCTTTATTTTCATAACATTTATCAGTCGTCACATTGACAACGGCTCTCACTGAACCTGACCTGCGAACAGCTTCCAGGAGATTTACCGTTCCCATTACATTAACAGAATAGGTTTCAGCAGGATTTTTATAGGACTCTCTCACAAGAGGTTGGGCAGCCATGTGGATAACTATTTCAGGAGAAGCTTCTTTGATAGTTCGGAACAGTTCACCGGTTTCCCTTATATCGGCAAGGTGGGAATGAACCAGACCGGAAATATTACAGACCTCGAAAAGGTTTGGTTCCGTATTCGGTTCAAGAGCATAGCCCGTCACCTCTGCTCCCATAGAATGAAGCCACATTGAAAGCCATGAGCCTTTAAATCCCGTATGGCCTGTTAAAAAGACCTTCTTATTTTTCCAGAAATGCCTGTCAATCATTGTAAATATCTCAAGTTACAGGGTTTTCCATTTTTTCCACGGCGCATCACCGGAGGCCCACATTTCTTCCAGATGATGTTTGTCCCGAAGGGTATCCATAGGCTGCCAGAAGCCGGAATGTTTGAAAGCAACCATTTGACCCTCTCCAGCCAGCTTTTCCATGGGTGATCTCTCCCAGATTGTCGAATCACCTTCGATATAATCGATAGCCTCAGGGTCGAGAACGAAGAAGCCGCCATTAATCCAGGCATTATCACCTTTAGGCTTTTCCTGAAAAGCAGTCACACGGTCTGCCTTGTCAAGATCCATGGAACCGAACCTTCCGCTCGGCTGGACAGCAGTCACAGTGGCGAACTTGCCGTGCTTTTTATGGAAATCAGCGAGTTTGGCAATATCAACATCTCCCACACCATCACCATAGGTCATCATAAAAGGCTCACTGCCTATGTAATCCTTCACTCGCTTAATTCTTCCGCCGGTCATCGTTCCATCGCCCGTATCAATAAGGGTAACTTCCCAGGGTTCGGCAAAATTCTGATGCACCTTCATAGCGCCCTTTTTCATATCAATAGTGACATCGCTCATATGCAAAGAGTAGTTGGCAAACCATTCCTTGATAAGGTAACCTTTATAACCAAGGCAGATTATGAAATCATTAAAACCATAAGATGAATATATCTTCATAATATGCCACAAGATCGGTTTGCCTCCGATTTCCACCATGGGTTTCGGTTTTAAATCCGTCTCTTCACTGAGGCGTGTGCCAAAACCACCGGCAAGAATAACAACTTTCATGTCCGCTCCTGCTCCTTCTTGTGTTTTATATTTTAAAAAATGCCTGGTACTCCTTCAATGCAATAAATTGAAGGAGTGCTAGCATAACTTACTTGATAAAAAAATTCTAATTATATTGACTTTTTTCTTTTATTTTCCTGAAAATATTATCCATATCCTGAGATAAACGGCTCATAGTGAACATATGATCAACCCTTTTTCTCCCTTTGCGTCCCATAGCTTTCCCCAATTCAGGATCCTTAATGAGGTCAATAATTGCATGAGCAAAGTCATTTTCATTCCCCGGTTCACAAAGGAGGCCTGTCTCTTCATGTGATACAATTTCAGGAATGCCGCCGGTACGGCTCGCAACAACAGGTTTTTCCCATATCATCGCTTCGATGGGAGCAAGAGGACAGGCGTCTCTGAAGCTGGGCTGAACAAAAAGGTCTATATTTTTGCATATTCTCGACACATCCAATCGGGGTCCCCAGAAACATACATTGTTGCTTATGCCCAGTTCTTTAACGAGAGCAAGCGTCTCTTGCTCATACTTTTCTTCGGGAAAGCCCCCGACAAACCAGAATTTTACTTTATTATTAATTTGCAGGATTTTTTGAGCCGCTTTAAGAATCACCTGGGGATTCTTGTTTCTATCCATTGCCGCAATCATGGCAATAACAAAATCACCTGCCTCCTTACGCATGTCCCCTGAATCACTGACATGATCTCCCTTTTTTATAAATCCCTCCACATCGAAGGCATTATAAACAACATCAAGGTTTCTTTCTTCTGCATAAATACCTTTTTTTGACAAATAATTACGGACACCGGACATGATAAAATCGGATACTGCAATGATATTGTAGCAGTGATGCAGGCCAAACTTATTATATCTGTAATCGGCATCAGGATAGGCATTATGGAGCCACGCCACAACAGGAATGCCATTTTTTTCAGATACTTTCATTGCTATGGGCAGGGTAGACAGGGTATAGGTCAGGATAAGATCTATACTTTCTTTATGGCACTTTTCCTTGATTCTCTTTGCCGTTATGAAGGATGTAACAGGATTGCTCCGCTTTTTCAGTCCCGCCATGATTTCGATACGATTCAAATCAAAACCATACTTTGAAAAAGCGTAGCTCTCCTTTGGGCCGACGACATGAAAAAAGTGATAATCCCTTGATTCAAGCCTCACTTCCAGAGCATTTAACATTTTTAGTAAGCCCGGTTTATCACCGTGATTAAATAAAACCAATATTCGCATTAAAACCCTGCTTTAAAAGTCGAACTCCTGCGGGAAACTTTTTTTCGATTAAGTGAACAAATGTCTCATTTTAATAAACAATAGTTGAAAGTAGTATTTTTTTAATACTATCTCGACAATGTCGGGATATTTTTCTCTCAGGGCATTTAAAACTTCATCAAAGGATTGACTCTTACAGGCGCTTTTCAGTGTTCTGTAGATCTTTACATAGATCTTCTCTTCCCAGCCTTTCAATTGTTCAGCAGTAAATGATCCCAGATTCTTTGCCAGTTTGTATGGCTCTATATATGCCTCATTATTGTTGACAAGAAACTTAATATCTCCCTTTACAGAGGTCGATTCATTGCGGCTGTGCCTTCGGTAGACAGAAACATGGTCATTAACAACGCCCACTTTTCCATACAAACAGAGCTTCCAGAAAAGTTCCATATCACAGGAAGAATTGTAACTATTGGTAAAAGCGTCAAGCTTTATAGTCAGGTTTCTGTCAAATATTGTATTGGAAAGCGTAAACCCTTTTGACTTTTCTCTTTTTTGATTTAAAAAGATAGCCTTCCCCTCCATCGTTTCCTTAAAGGGAAGATCAAAGGAGATCCTTTCTCCCGTATCCTCATAAAGTATGTAACTGCCGGCGACAACGATAACCATTTCATTTTCCCTGTCAATGAGCGCGGCCGCTTTGCTTATATAAGATTCATCAAGAAGGTAATCATCATCAGAGAGAATAAGAAAGTAATCGCCCGTTGAATAATCAAAGATTGCCTTTCGCCAGTTTCCAACCATGCCAAGATTAGCGCTGTTTCGATAATATTTGAAGCGGTCATTCTTTTTATAACCTTGAGCAACCGCTTCTGTTTCATCTGTTGAAGCATTATCTGAAACAATGATTTCAAGGTTTTCATAATCCTGGGCAAGGGCGCTTTCGATAGCTTCTTTAAGGTAGGCTGCCCTGTTATATGTTGGTATAACGATACTTATCCGACGCATATAGCTTACTTCTCTGAATCAATACAATTAGTCCCGGCTTCACCAGAAGCTAAAGCGCTGACGGCTATAGTAAAGCCGATTATAAGCGCAAGCATCTGCATTAACCACATTCTGAAAAGACCGTGCGTGAGAAAACCTTCAATAATATAAACCGTCATAGATCCGAGAACTGCTACGGAAAAGGAATAAAGCAGCGGGTCTCCCCTGCTTTTTTTTATGGCTGACAGAATGGCGCTTACCATTGAATATAATAAAAACAATAAAGATGACAAACCGATAATTCCCATTTCTGCCAGCGTATGAATATAGATATTATGGGCATGAGGTGTTCTGCCCGGACTCTTGTATTGAGGTAATTTTTTCTTATAATCAGGGTATAAGTTTTTGAAAGTTCCAGGACCATGCCCATATATGGGAGAATCTTTGATCATCTCCATGCTCGTACCCCATATACCAATTCTTCCGGCGCCCCCCGTTCTGGCCAAAGAATTCAAACGGTCAAGTAAGCTGGAAGGCCCGAAAACAACAAATAAAACAGGGATAATTAATATTGGTATATAAAGGCGCTTTTTTTCGGCATACAAGAAAAAGATCGCAAAAAAAATGAGAAAGCTGATCCATGAGCTTCTTGTCCTCGACAATATGATAGTTAATATAGGAAGTAAAAGCATCAGAACTAACAATATCTCTTGCCTCCTTTTTTTTACTATTTCGATGAAGGCAAAGCTGAAAGGTAAAGTAAGAGACAGCAGGTTCCCTACACTCCAATAACCAAAAGACCCCGTAACCCTGTTTCCCTCTCCCGGAACAGTCCCCATTAGTTTATAGCCCCTGATAAAATCAAAACCGTAAATATACTGAAAGGTGCCGTCAATCCCCTGAAGCACAACCATAAAGAGGAAAGCCCACAACACTCTGCCTATTTCTTTCTTGCCTTTTAAATATGAAGAAACACCAAAAAGAATGATAGATGCGCGAACAACATCATTCAGGATATCCATACTCCGAACCCGGTCCATTGAAAAAAGGAGGGAAACAACGATAGTTATTCCAAAAATTATGAGAGGAATGTTCAATCGATTGCCAGGCAATATTTGACGTTTATTAATTTTGAAAATTAGCAGACAAATTACAATCAATCCCATCGCAACCTCTTTAAAACTTCTTCCAAAGGCAAAACAGGAAATAAACATGAGTACAGAAAATTCAAGCACTTTATCCGTACAATAAAGCAATTTTACTGAAGAATTATTCACAGCTTGCCTTTCAGGTATAAAATAAGCGCCTTAACATTATCATAATTCCCGATAATGCCCGATGGACCATCTACAGTACTTCCGAAATAAATCAATTGTTTCCTTACTAAAAAATTAAGTTTGGAAAAAAGAGAGTATAGCAACCTGCTTTCTGTAGCAGCAGCTCTGAATCTGCTGTCAAAAAGAAAACGATATAAAGAAGAAAAGTAAAATACTGCCTGTCTTTGTTTCCTGAATTTAACAAAGCTATGTTCATAGGGTAAACTTGCTTTAATATTAACCGCAAATACCTTACACCTCACACCTTTATCTGCCAACTTTTTAAGGAGCTTCAAAGGTGGCCTTTCTCCATCAATGGATGCTGTCAAAAAGGCTTCTACCTTTAACTGTTCACCGAGCAATTGTTTTGCAAGCGCCCTTTGCTTTTGCCTGTTTTCTTTAGCTTTTTTATCTTTACCAAAAGTAGCCTTCCCGATATGCACAACATAGGCTTTTCTGGCCATAACGCAACGATAGTCCAGATTATGGGCGCTTGAACAATAGGCGTCATCCTCACCATAACCCATACCGAAACGTTCATCCAGAAATCCGATCTGATCAATGAGTTCTCTTTTTGCAAGCATACAAAAACCAATACACCTTCCCATACCTATGTATTCATGTTTACTGTTCAAGGTATCCTCATAGGAGAGATCAAAATGATTACTCGCCGGATTTACAAGGCCGATGTCTTTTTCTTTCTCTGCAACAGCTATCATCTGAGACAACCAGCCAGGATAAACAACAGTATCATTACTTAAAAGACAGACATGTTTACCCCTTGATTCCTTCATCCCCCTGTTGGTTGCCTTAATATAACCAACATTAACATCATTTCGAAGCAGCATGACTATATCATTATTTTCTTCGCTGAATGTTTGCAGGTAGGCTGCAGTGTTACTGTCGCTCCCGTTATCTACAATAATCAACCTGTATGGATAATCTGTGTTATCAAGAACACTTTTAAGACATTCTTTCGTCATTTCAAGCTGGTTCCATACAGGAAGAACAATATCACAATAGTCTTTCATTCTTCTGTTGCCCTCTGCTAACTTTTAATTTCAAAAATGCTTTGATAATATTCTTCAACTTTCTCTCCCTGCTTACTCAACGAAAAGAGAGAATTTGCCTTCAACCTCGCCTTTTCCCCCATTTTCAACCGCCCTTCTTCATTTCCGGCAAGTTTCAATATGGCATCCCTCAGGTTTTCGGGAGTATCATCAATGATATAACCATCTGCACCGTCATCGACAATCTCGGGAAGCATGCCCCTCTTCGCCGCAATAGCCGGTTTACCCATGGCCATCAGTTCCCTTAATGCACGGCAGGAGCCGTCAGAGCCGGGTACGAGAAAGACTTTCATATCAAAAAGGGCAAGCACGTCCATGTAATCATCCTTCCTGTAGCCCGCCAGTATAACCGTCTTTTCCAGGCCCATTTCTCTTACCGGCCGATAGGCGACTTGCTCGGCATAAGTACCACGACCCACAATAATGGCCTTAAGGTTGGGCATTATTTTCGCCGCCTCCTTCATTGCTTCCAGAAAAACCTCATAACGCCTGTGCCGCTGAAGCCTGGCTACAATACCTGCAACCACATCACCAGGCGCTATGCCGAGTTCTTTCATCAGTTTTTTATTTTTAGCCCTTGGGGAAAAAAGCTTAAGGTCAATGGCATTTTGAATAACTGCCACCCGCTCCGGCGGAAAGGAAAAATTCCTGCTGTCTTCCCGGCCGGCCAACTGTGAGACAGTGATAAGGCCAGCCGTTCGTTTCATCATAAAACGGTTGCCGAAGCTGTTTTTCAGCGGCCCCCCCTTATGGCTGGTTCTGATAAGTTTCACAGCATCATTTCCACCCACTGAAAAAGCCGAAAGGGCATGGTCATGGGTTAAATGGCAATGAACAATATCAAATTTTTCTTTCTTAATATATTGCTTAAGGGCTAACACATCGCTAAAGGTTGCCGGTTTTACCCTGCGCCTCATATGAAGTCCTTCAAAGAGTTTCACGCCCTGCTTGATTGCATTTTCTCTGAGCACGGGATGATTATCACCATGAACATCGGCAATGGCCAGGGTAACATCATGCCCCCTGTCCTGCAACTCCCTGCAAAGATTGACGACAGGCTCGGCAGGGCCCGTCCATTTCCAGTCACTAATGATGTGGAGAATCTTCACTTCAAAATTTCCTTTATGGCATCAATTACGCTTTGGGGAGTCACCTTCTCCATGCACTCGACGGTGGGACAACTTCTTTTCCAGCATTTAATGCAATCAAGGTCGGCCTGAAGCACCTTCTGTCCCTCACCGTAAGGACCGTTTCTCTCAGGATCGGAAGGGCCGAAAATTCCTGCAACGGGGGTACCCATGGCAACAGCCATATGCATTGGACCCGTATCTCCACCAACATAGAGGGATGACCGTTCCAGCAAACAGGCAAGCTGTTTTATCGAGGTAGGTGGAGCAATAAGCAGTTCATTGCCTGCCTTTTCCTGAATTTCTTCTACGATTTTTTCTTCTCCCGGCCCCCATACAATAACATGGGGAACAGAAGCCTCATTCAAAAGATCGCAAAGTATAGCATATCTTTGCGCTCCCCACAACTTACTAGTCCAACTGGCGCCGGGATTGATGGCTATCCATTTTTTACTTTCCAGGCCTTCATCTCTTATAAACCGGTCAACGTAATCAGCATCCTCTTTAGCATAATAAATCTTTACCGGTGTAGAATCAGCGCTTCCTCCAACAGACACGACAAGATCAAGGTACTTGTCAATAGTATGCCTTTTATTCGATTTAAGACGGCTATTGGTAAAGAGCTTGTTAAGCTCTCTCCACTTATCAAAACCAACCCGCTTTTTTGCGCCACTCAACCAGGTAATAAGACCACTCTTGAAAAGTGTCTGAAAATCGATGGCAATATCAAAATGATAACTTTTAAGTTTTTTTCCAAAAGAGGCAAGGAACCTTATTGCCGCAAAAAGTCCATCCTTCCTGAAAGTTCTTTCCAGTTCCTTCCTTTCGAAGAGGATAACTTCATCAATGTAAGGATTATCCCTGATAACTTGAAGGGCCTTTTTCTCTACCACCCAGGCAATGAAAGCTTCGGGGAAACTCTTTCTTAGTGAATGCAATGCCGGAAGTGTATGCGCCACATCACCGACGGCGCCCAGCTTTACTATGAGTATTTTCATTTAATGCGCAAAATCTCCCTGTAAAGGGCCTCTGTTTTATCCACCATATTTTCGGCGCTAAAGGCTTTAACTCTTTCAAGCCCTCCACGGCGCATTGCTTCCCTGAAAGATTTATGGCCCAGAAGTTTTTCCATTCCTTTTGCAAGCGCCTCCGAATCAGCAGGGGGAACGACGATACCGGACCGGCCATTTTCAACAACTTCAGCGCTCCCCCCCACGTCGGTCGTAATAACGGGCACGCCGGCAGCCATGGATTCTTTCAATACACCGGGCGATCCTTCACCACTTATGGAAGAGAGAACTGTAATGGTACATTCCTTTAGCAAAGAGGGAACTTCCTTGCTAAACCCCCTAAAATCCACTTTTCCTTCAATGCCAAGGGACTCAACGTATTTTTCAAGGTTTCCCCTTTCTTCTCCATCACCTGCCACTATAAAGGAAACATGGGGAAAGTCTTTGGAAATCTTTAATCCGGCATCGAAAAAATATTTATGGCCCTTGTGTTCAGCCAGATGAGCAAAGATTCCGACTACCGGTTTTTCAGGCTCCCCTTCATATTTATCAAAACGTTTAAGATCAATGGCGCTGTGCACGACGGCAACTTTCTCTTCATCAATCCCCTTTTTAACAAGCCCTTTCTTTATTTCAGCCGATACGGCAATAATTCTGTCTGCACCGGTGTATTTCAACTTACCTAAAAAACCCTTAAGGGGAAAACTAACTCTTCTCGATACGGCGAGCTTCGGACCTTTTGCAAGCAATGACGCATAATAACCGAGGCTATGGGCATTAGAAGTATGCATATGACATATCTGGTAGCCCTGCCTGTATGCCCTTGAAATTTCAAATACTGCAAAGGGGTCCAGGCCCCCCTTCATAGCGACCTCTTTCACATGGATGCCTTCAGCGCCCGCCCTTTCGGCTAAAGGACTTGCCGGCTGACAGATGACCGTTGAATCATGCCCTCTCTCTCTCAAGCCCCTGAGGAGATAAAGAACCTGCTGTTCACCGCCACGCCATGTCCTTTCCGTATCGATATGGAGTATCTTCAAGTAAGCGCCCCTGTCCTTTCGATAGCGTCCATCACATCATTCACGGTGATATCCCTCATGCAGCGAAAGTGTTCTTTCGGGCATACCATAGGGCCATGGTGATGGCAGGGACGGCAGGAAAGCGCTTTTTCCACGATCTGTACATTCTTTCCATAAGGCGCATATCCAAATGAGGGTGACGTGGGTCCGAATATAGTCACCACAGGCACA
>Ga0224514_10000034_pt1 | contig 55139 bp, 42 predicted proteins | sample SF_May12_sed_USG_3_FD_169107 | JGI IMG/M metagenome (GOLD analysis project Ga0224514, IMG submission 169107) | Sediment microbial communities from San Francisco Bay, California, United States - SF_May12_sed_USGS_24 | ecosystem: Environmental > Aquatic > Marine > Sediment | place: USA... | reverse complement strand
AAGCCCCTTCGGGCTCCGCCCTCAGGGACTTTCCTTAACGATGTAAAAACCGGACAGTTCATTTATCATAAAACCGGACAGTTCTATTTGTTGCTAACAGAATATTTTGATCAATATTGCGCTTTCTTTTGGCTGGTATGCGCCGGTTTAGCGCCCTGCAGTCGGGTGGTAAGCCCTTATAAGAATTATGCTGGAGGAGCGTTTTTTGACAAAAAAAAAGTGTTATATGTGTTTAATATTTCTTTGCCCGGCGGCTTTGAATATGGTAGGCTTTTCCCCTTTACGGTTTAATATCAGCGCGGGGTGGTTATAATGGCTTTTTCGAAATCTGCAGTTTTCATATTTTTCCTTATTTCCCTTTTTATTCCCTCTGAAGCAGCGGCTTTTAATATTCCATTAAAAAAAGAAACGCTGTTGTTTCGAAATTTTCCGACAGTTGTGACCGCGACAAAAACAAAAGAGAGGGCTGTCGATGTCCCCGCCACCCTAATTGTCATTACGAAAGAGCAAATCAGGGAGAGGGGTTACAGGAACCTTTTCGATATATTTAAGGACCTTCCCGATGTTGATATTCGCGAAAATACGAGTGAAGAAGCTTACAATGTGATCTCCCTAAGGGGAAATTTCAGCCAGGAAAAGTTCATTATTATGATGGATGGTTACCGGGTCAGTTCGCCCACTAATGAGCCCATCCCTATTGCCGACAATTTCCCCCTTTATAATGTAAAGCAGGTTGAAGTTGTTTTCGGGCCTGCATCGGCCCTTTATGGCGCCGATGCTTTTGCCGGTGTGGTAAATATTATCACGAAAGATGCCATGGAACTTGACGGCGCCCATATGACGGCCTCGGCCGGTTCTTTCGGATATGCGAATCATTACGTTAATTTGGGCGGCAGGCTCTATGAAAATGTCAAGCTTTCTGCCGGCGGGCACTGGCACGAATCGGACAATGCCGATCTTTCAGAGTATTATGATGAATATGACATGAACGTACCTCTTGTTACCTATGCTCATTATACGACCGCCGAGTCAAATGAGCGGGAGGACTTTTACGGCAAGACAAAGAGTTACAGCGCCTATGCAAAGCTTGTTCTCGCCGACAGCTTCACACTCGGCTACAGTGAATCCTATTTCAGGCATCCCTCGACGGCCGGTGTTATGCCCGGCTGGTCCTATTTCGGGTCCGACGCCCGGTGGGAAACGCTCATCAAGAATTATTATGGGGAATATCGATCGGACAGGCTGCAAAATACTGTCGGCAAGACGTCCATCAGCTACCTCACCTATGAAGTGCTTCCCGGTTCAAAATATAGAAACCGTTATGTCGATTTTCAGGATTCCTATAAATATGCCCATAGCAGAAAATTTATGCTTGAGCAGCAAGTGGACCATAAGATGGAAGACCACACTATTATTGGTGGCGCTTCCTTCGAGAGCTTTTATGCTCTCCCAAAGACCTACGACCTGTTAGGGCGTAAATACGATCCCGACAGGCCTCCTTCCGAACAGCAGTACTACTATGGCGGGACCAATAATACGCTGCCCGTAAAAATCTATGAGCTTAACTATGAGAATTACGGCGCTTATTTGCAGGCCCGGTCTTACTGGAGTGACAGCTTTTCCAGCACATTAGGCGTCAGGTATGATTACAATAGCCGCTATGGCGAGACGACCAATCCCCGGGGCGGCATTGTCATTAAACCGCAGAAGAAAACGGTTATAAAGCTCCTTTACGGTGAGGCCTATCTCGCGCCGTCTCCTTACAAAGCCTATGCTTACCACTTCGGGGTTTTTGATCATTACAGTTCGGGCTCAGGCGAGTATGTGAGTGAATTTATGAGTCTCCCCAACCCCGACCTTAAACCTGAAAAAACAAAGACGGCAGAGCTGGCGCTTCTTCACAAGTTTGACAAAGAGTTCTCTTTCGAAATTTTAACCTATTACACAGAGGTTGAAAATCTCATTTTCGGGGTTGAATATGATACTCCCTCTGACTATATAGAGGGCGGCCTTATTGAAAGCTGGAAAAGGAATGAAAATGTAGGAAAGGCCACCTATTACGGCGGGCATCTCGCAATCGATTATGATGCAAAAATTGGTGGCGCGGGAATTAAATACTGGGGTAACTATACTCATACGGACGGTATCATTGATGAGGGGGATGGGGTAGACAGGAAGCCACCCTATGTAACCAGAAACAAGATCAAGGGGGGACTGACACTTTCTTACGGAAAATATTTTATCAGTCCCATCGTTAAATGGATAGGTGAGACAACTTCCTCATGGATTGACAGGGATGAAACCAAAGAGCAGACGGTGCGGGCCTATACCCTGGTCAACCTCAACATGGGTGTCAGGGATTTGGCAAAAGATTTATCAGCCTCCCTCAATATTCAAAATCTTTTTGACGTCAGGTACTACACGCCCGGCGGCGGCAAGTCAAACTTCGTAAAAGCGCCACAGGAACCACGAAAAATTATTTTCAGCCTCAATTATAAATTATAACGCAAATTCCGCAGACGACTTCCCCCCTTTAGCAAAGGGGGGCGAGGGGGGATTTGAAAGTGCGGGAATGGAAAAATCCCCCTTTGCCAAAGGGGGAGATGAAGGAAGGATGTGAGATTTGGGTTATAGTGTTCTTACTTCCGCTTTTGCTTCTCTCTTTACCTGCTAATTCTTAAAAACGACTCCCCCTGGGCCCGTTATGGCTCCGGTAAAGCGGTATTATTCCTCCCTTTAGCAAAGGGGGGCGAGGGGGGATTTGAAAGTGCCTGAATGATAAAATCCCCCTTAATCCCCCTTTGACAAAGGGGGAGATGAAAGAACGATGCAAGCCTTGCCTTATAATATCCTTACTTCCTTTAACTGTTTTGTCACAAAACCTTAAGTGAAAGGCGGACCCGATAAAATCATTTACTTGGCCCAGGCCGGTGTGTTAAACTTTTTGCCTGTTTTTAAGTTTAAATGTTTGCTTCAGGTGTTTATGACCGGTTTTCCCTGCTTTAGAAGTTTCGCTTTTTTCTTCTTTTTTCTCTTCATTTCTTTCAATGCTGTTGCTTCAGGTGACTCGCTGCAAAGGGAGGCCCTCCTTTTTGTAGATATTCCCATGGTGGTTACTGCTGCCAGGACTAAACAGAAAGCTGCCGATGCGCCTGCCACCGTTACTGTCATTACTGAAAAAGAGATCAGGGAAAGAGGCTACCGGAACCTGCTCGATCTTCTTAAAGATCTTCCCGGTGTTGATTTCAGGGAGATAACGGGAGAAGAGACCTACAGTATGGTTACCATAAGAGGGAATTTCAGCCAGGAAAAGTTTATCATTATGATGGACGGCTACCGGGTCAGTTCGCCCACTAATGAACCGATTCCTATTTCCGACAATTTCCCCCTCTATAACGCCAGGCAGGTTGAGGTTGTTTATGGGCCCGCATCGGCTCTTTACGGCGCCGATGCATTTACGGGCGTTATCAATATTATTACAAAAGACGCCGGGGCCCTTGATGGCGCCCATATGACGGCCTCTGCCGGTTCTTTCGGTTATAAAAACCATTACGTCAATTATGGCGGAAGGCTTTTTGAAAATGTCAAACTCTCTGCAGGCGGGCACCGGCATGAGTCGGATAGTGCCGATCTGTCAAAATATTATGATGAATATAACATGAATGTCCCCCTTCTTACCTATGGCAATTATACAACTGCCCGGGCGGATGAAAGGGAGGATTATTACGGCAGGACAGGAAGTTACAGCATTTATGCCAGGCTTGTTGCCGGTGATGCCTTTACCCTCGGTTACAGCGAGTCCTATTTCAGGCATCCCTCGACGGCCGGCGTCATGCCCGGCTGGTCTTATTTCGGGCGCGACGCCAGGTGGGAAACGCTTATAAAGAATTATTACGGTGAATATAAGGCGGCTTTTTCAGAAAAAACAGCCGGTAAAACGTCAATCAGTTACCTTACCTATGAAGCGCTTCCTGAATCGAAATACAGGAATCGTTATGTCGACTTTGAAGACTCCTATAAATATGCCCATAGCAGAAAGTTCATGATCGAGCAGCAGATAGACCACAGGATGGAAGACCACACTATTATCGGTGGCGCTTCCTTCGAGAGCTTTTATGCTCTCCCAAAGACCTACGACCTGTTATGGCGAAAATATGATCCCAATCGGCCGGCGTCGGAGCAGCAGTATTATTATGGCGGAACGAATGATACGCTTCCCGTAAAAATATATGAACTCAATTATGAAAATTATGGCGCTTACCTGCAGGCCCAGTCCTACTGGAGTGGCGGCCTTTCCAGTACATTAGGCGTCAGGTATGACTATAACAGCCGTTACGGTGAAACGGTCAATCCCCGTGGTGGAGTGGTTTTTAAGCCGCAGGAGGAAACGGCCCTTAAGTTTCTTTACGGTGAAGCTTATCTCGCGCCGTCTCCTTATAAAGCCTATGCCTATCACTTTGGGGTTTTTGATCATTACAGTTCAGGTTCAGGTGAGTATGTGAGCAAATTCATGAGTCTCCCCAACCCTGACCTTAAACCTGAAAAAACAAAGGCGGCGGAACTGGCCCTTCTTCACAGGTTTGGCCCTGATCTTTTCGTCGAGATTTCCACTTATTACAGCGAGGTTGAAGATCTTGTCTCTTCAGTCGAATATGACAGGCCCTCTTATTATATCGAAGGGGGAGTGATAAATTCCTGGAAACGAAATGAAAATATAGGCAAGGCCGCTTTTTACGGCGGACATCTTTCTTTTAACTATAAATCCCGTGCCGGCGGCGCCCTCGTTAAATACTGGGCTAACTACTCCTATACGGACGGAACCATTGATGGCGGGGACGGAATAGACAGGACGCCTCCCTACATAACCAGAAACAAGGTCAAGGGGGGGGTGACACTTTCTTACGGAAAATATTTTATCAGTCCCATCGTTAAATGGATAGGTGAGACAACTTCCCTGTGGGTTGACAGGGATGAAAGCAGAGAGCAGACGGTGCGGGCCTATACCCTGGTCAACCTCAACATGGGTGTCAGGGATTTGACAAAAGATTTATCAGCCGCCCTCAATATTCAAAACCTTTTTGATGTCAGGTACTACACGCCCGGTGGCGGCAAGTCAAACTTCGTAAAAGCGCCACAGGAACCACGGAAAATTATTTTCAGCCTCAATTATAAATTATAATATCGCTTTTTCTCCTCTTCTTTTTATGCAAGCCTGCCATCCTGCATAAACTGCTTCGCTATATTTTCCCATTATGCTATGATGAGAGCTACTATGGGCATGGTATGCAGTATGCTTAGGCTTATATGTTGATATTTGCCAGGGGTGTTTAGTTTTTGACCCAATAGATAGAAGGGGGGCCTTTTATCTTCTTTTTTATATTATCGTTGATTTTTCCATAGGTATTATTAGCCAAAAAAGGGACCAAACCAACCAAAGGGTCCGGCCCTTTGATTTATGACAGTGGCGGTTGCGGTTGCGGCGCTTGAAATGAATCCGGTGCCTGCCCTTGACTTTAAAAATAATTATGCTTTTATCAGTATTGATCATTCAAAGAGGAGGGAAGGCTTCTATGGAAGCCATTATACCAGGTAGATGAACAAAGCCGGGAGGCCCACTTATGCTTTTGCGGGGCGGCTTTCGATTGATAGAGGCCGCTTACTTTTTCAGCTTTTGGAAACAATATTTTCAATGACAGCGATAAGGATGGCCCTTTGGGGGGGACAGGGGGGGAAGAAAAGTCTTTGCCGGATTAAGGCGCAGGTTTTGATGGAAAGTGCGGGAAAAATAAATAGATATGGCAAACGCTTTTTACCGGGAGCGCTTTTTCTTTTTCTCTCATTTGTGTTAATTACACCCTCCCATGCGTCAGAAAAGATTCGTATTGCCGTTGTTATGAGCGCCTCCATAAAGCCTTATAAGGAATCGCTGGCCGGTTTTTATGATGAACTCAATTCTCTTGGTATTAATTATGAAACGAGAGAGTTTCTCGTTGGCAACGGCGGCAGTAACGACTATATTAGCGACCGGATTTCAAAGTATGCTCCCCTCTTTATTCATACCGTGGGCAGTAAGGCAACGAAGTTCGTCAAAAAGAACATTGACGAGACGCCGGTTATTTTTTCCATGGTGTTAAACCCTGTTGCCAGTGGCTTTGTTGGCAGCATGAGGTCGCCTGGCGGGAATATATCGGGCGCATCTATGGATATTCCTTACAGGCAGCAGTTTAAAATCATAAGAGGCATGTTGCCCGGGGCCAAAACCATAGGAATCATCTACAGTGAGGCTGAAACGGGATTGGTTGTGGCCGATGCTGAAAAAATAGCGTCTCAGTTCGGGTTTAAGTTCTTAAGGGCGGAAGTAAAATCTCCGGCAGACCTTTACAGGGCGCTTAAAAAACTTGTCGGAAATATTGATTTTCTCTGGTCCGTAGCTGACGGCAATGTTTTTACGAGGGAGACGACAAGAGAGATTTTAATTGCTACTTTACGGGAGAGAATTCCTTTTATGGGCCTTTCACCGGCTTTTGTCAGGGCCGGGGCGCTGGCGGCCCTTGAATCTTCCCCTCATGATATGGGACGGGAAGCAGCCAAATTGATGAAACAGGTGATAGACGGCAAAGATCCGGCAGATATTCCCGTTGCCCCGGCAAATGATATAAAGCTCTATTTAAACAGCAATACAATAGAAGTGATCGGTATTAAAGTCCCGAAAGATGTTTATGACGCGGCAGTTATTATAAACCCCTAGTTTTATATGGCTTGTCAATGCTGAAAGGCCCGTTGAAAATAATTAATTTCAGAGATAGAGGGATAAGAGCCCAGCTTGTTCTCATTAACTCTGCCTTTGTTATTCTGCTGCTTGGATTGCTGACGGCTATTTTTCTCCGCTATGCCAAGAATGAACTGGTAGACAATATTAGAAAAGATAGTATTACCCTTTCCGCCCACCTGGCCAGGGACAGTGTGCTTCCCCTTCTGGCGAGAGACCGGAAGCGCATTGAATCATATCTCGAAGGGGTTCTCGGCGGTCCCGAAGTGGCTTATTGCGCTGTCTATTTTAGCGATGGAGAGCTTTTCTTAAAAAAGAACAGGGAAGGCTATGAAGCATACGGGAAATTGCTGCCTCAAATGGCCGGTGAAAGGGGCGGGCTGGTAAGAGAACTGACTCATGGTGACTTCCCCATTATGGAAGCCTCTGTTCCTGTCCTTCTTGAAAAAATGGATGAAGGTAGAGAGGAACTCGGTTTATCGGACAACCTCTTTTTCCCGGCAGGCGGAAAGGCGGACGTGATTGGCTATACCGTTGTCGGACTCTCAGCTGAAAATCTGATCGGGCGCTATCTTTTTGTTTCCTACCAATGGGTCTTTATTGCGCTTGCCCTGTCCATTCTCGGTATCGGGGCCATATCCTTTGTCATTAAACGTTTTGTCAGGCCTCTCGTTGATCTGTCAAAAGTAGCAAGCCATGTTGCAGGCGGTGAACTCAATGTACAGATAGATGTTAAATCCGGCGGGGAAGTGGGGGCGCTTGCCGGTGCATTTAAACATATGATTGACAGTATTAAGGAGAGTATCAATCAGATTAAAGAAAGAGCCCGTGAGATCGAAGACCTTGCCGAAGGGGCCATGGAGGGGATTTTCTTCCTTGATAAAGATTTCAGAATTATCAGGGAAAATCAGGAAATGGCGAGGATTCTCAAGTATGAAAGGGATGAGCTTATTGGTCAATCCATTACCATGATCGCAGCGGCAGACAGCGCTGACAAGTTAAGCGAAATACTCGATTCGGGACAATCGACAATGGTTGAGATCAACCTCGTTGCCAAAAACGGAATAATTATTCCCTTTGAGGTCAACTTTACACCTGTCACTTCCGGCAGCAGCCTGGGCGTTCTCTGCTTTGCCAGAGATATTACAGAGAAGAAAAAAATGATCGATTCCCTGACAAAAAGCAAGCGTGAGATTTCAGCCATATTTGACGGAATTACAGACTATATATGGGCCGTCGATCTGGATTGCACCGTTGTGAGGGCAAATAAAATGTTTGCCCGCAAGGTCGGCGGTAAAGTTGGGGAAATTGTCGGCAGGAACTGCAAAGATATCATTTTTATAGGCGAAGACTTTTGTTCGAAGGCATGCCCTATTAACGAATACAGGAAAAAGGGCGTCATTCATGATGCTGTCGAGTACAGGGATAAGCCTAGCGGAAGGATTTACCAGATGAGGACCTTTCCCCTTCTCAGTGAGTCTGAAAGTTTAAAGGGAGGAATTAACTACCTTAAGGATGTTACCGATACCAAAGCCATAGAAGAGCGTCTCATCCAGGCGGAAAGGCTGGCTGCCACAGGCAGACTGGCGGCCAATGTTGCTCATGAAGTGAATAATCCTCTTGGAATTATCAAAAATTACCTGACGCTTCTTCAAAGAGATATGTCTATCGGGGACAGTGAAATTATTGAAAATGTGGATGTGATCAATGATGAAATCAGCCGCATTGCCGAAATTATCAAGGGGCTTCTTGTCTTTTCAAGACCTGAGCCAAGAGGGGTGACCAGTTGTAATATTAACAAGACGATCAATGATATTGTGAGCCTTGTAAGGAAAAATCTGGAAAAGCATGGGATCGCCGTCGTCCTGGATTTTGACTATTCCATCCCGGATATAAAGGTTTCTTCAGGGCATTTGAAACAAATTATGATAAACTTGATAAATAACTCTCAGGATGCAATGCCTGACGGCGGGGATTTAAAAATAAAAACGTCAGCTAAAAACGGCAATATTATTGTCCAGGTCGATGATTCCGGTGTCGGCATAAAGCAGAGCGATATGAAGGAACTTTTTAATCCCTTCTATACAACAAAAGGCGTTAAGGGCACAGGTTTGGGGCTCTCCGTATCTTATGGAATAATTAAGGGCTATGGAGGGGATATCACTTTAAACCGGAAGAAAAAGGGCGGAGTGAAGGCGAGGGTATTTTTGCCATATGGAAAGAAAAAGGAGGATGCAAATGGTTGAGCAGGGCAGAGTTCTTATTGTTGATGATGAAGAGAGGTTAAGGAACAGTCTTAAAAAAATGCTCGTCATGGATGGCTTTACTGCCGAGACTGCGGAAAATGGTGAAGAAGGTTTGAATTCGCTCATCAAGTCTCCCTATGACATTGCCATTATCGATCTTGTTATGCCCAAGCGGGACGGAATGTGGCTTATCAACGAGATTAATGACCGGGGCATCGATGTGGGAATGATTATTGCCAGTGGCTACGGCACGGTAGATCTGGTAGTGAGGGCCATGAAACTGGGCGCCTGGGATTTTATCCAGAAGCCTGTCGAATATGATCTCATGAAGATGATCGTCCAGAGGTCAGTTGAAAGGGCCCGTCTCATGAGAGAAAAACGTGAGGCCCAAATTCAGATAAAACGTCAGAATGAAGAGTTGAAAAAGGCTAATGATAAGCTAAGGGAACTGGATAAGCTTAAAACCAACTTCCTTTCCAAGGCGGTTCATGAATTAAGAACGCCTTTAACCGTTATTACCTGTGGCCTGGAACTCATAAAGTCTGAACTCGAGGTAAAAGGGATAGATGATTCAGCCACCAACCTTGACAGCACCATTGATATGACAAAAAGTATGACTGAAATAGTAAACGATATGCTCGATTTAAATATGATTGAATCCGGCGATATTGACTTGCACATGGAAGAAGGGAGCTTGTCCCAGGTAATTCACGAGGCTGTCGGTGATACGGAACCCCTGCTGAAGAAACATGACATTAACCTGGAGACAGATATCAAAAATGGCGGGACCTGTATTAATTTTTCCAGAGGACGGATCAGGCAGGTCATGATCAACCTTATCGGCAATGCCGTAAAATTTACACCTGAAAAGGGGACGATAACCGTTTCCTTCAAAGAAGAAGGTGATTGCATGGTGGCCTCGGTGAAGGATACAGGCTGCGGAATCCCTTCAAAACATATTGAAAGTATTTTTGACGAGTTTTACCAGGTGAAGGGAAATCAAAAAAGAGGGGCCGGTCTCGGTCTTGCTATTTGCAAAAAGATAATAGGGGCCCATAAGGGAAAAATATGGGGAGAGAGTAAAGTGAACAAAGGGACGACCATCTCTTTTTCCATTCCCAAATAAGTTGTCCTCAAAGAGGAGATGTTTTCTATGTGATTGATAATGTGCGGACAAGATGAAGCTTTTCAGGTTACTTTCTTTTTCTTTTCTTTTTCCGCATAAATGGTTTCACGAGGATAAATCCCCCCACAAATCCTCCTATATGGGCAAACCATGCAACGCCTCCGCCCGGGATTCCTGAGTTAACAAGCTGGATAATAAACCAGAGGGAGAGGACGAAGGCGGCCGGGAGTCTGATAATTCTGATAAAAAATACGATAAAGACAAGCGTATGCACACCGGCCCGCGGATAGATGAGGAGGTAGGCGCCCAGTACGCCTGCAATGGCGCCGCTTGCCCCGACGAGGGGAACTGTTGAGTTTGGATCGATGGCAATATGGCAGGCAGTTGCCAGTATGCCACAGGTAAAATAGAATACCAGAAATCTAACGTGTCCCAGCGCATCTTCAATATTATTTCCGAAAATCCAGAGATAGAGCATGTTGCCTCCAAGGTGAAGAAGGTTGGCATGAGTAAATATGGATGTGAAAAAGGTTGCCGGCGGTGGAATGGCTGAAAGGGAATGTATTTTGGTGAAATGAATAATTTCATAGGGGATAAGGGCCATTTGCAGGATGAACTTATCTGTATCCCTGCCCAGTGAAATCTGGTAAATAAATATAAGTATATTCAGGGCAATAATGCTAATCGTAAAAAAAGGGAATGACCGGGTCGGATTGTCGTCTTTAACAGGAATCATAAAGCTATAATAAAGTGAAGGAACAAATGAGACAACCAAATAGTGGTTGCAGGCTACTTTTCCCGGGTTTTAAAAAAAGTTAATCAGATAAGCTGTTTTCGATTGATCTTGATGGTCGGGGATTTTATAAGCTTGACAAGGATATCTGTTAAATGTTAATAAAAATACTTTCCCAATGAAAAAAAATTAACATAAGCGGGTACCTATTGATTATTTCCCTTCGTCTATTACCGGCGCTTTTGGTGACAATCCTGCCTGTTGTGACCTTTGCTGAAGAGGCGGTCTACATTGGTGTTGAAGAGTGCCGAATTTGCCACCTGCCTCATTATAACTCATGGGATGGAACAAAAATGTCCAGGGCCTATGAGCTTTTAAAGCCCGGAGTCAGAAAAGAGGCCAAGACGAAGGCCGGTCTCGATCCTGAACATGACTACAGCAAAGAAGACTCTTGCCTCCCCTGTCATGTTACAGGCTACAAAAAGCCCGGTGGCTTTTCTTCCATAGAGGAAACACCTGGTTTTACCGGTGTCCAATGTGAAATGTGTCACGGCCCGGGCAGTATTTATGCCCGGATGATGCTTAAAAAGAGGGGAACCTATAAAAGGGCTGACTATATTGAAAAAGGCGGCCTTACCATGCCTTCAGCAGAAAATAATGTTTGCGTAAAAAAGTGCCACAACCCAAAGAGTCCCTTCGTCCATTCACTGGAGTTTAACTTCGAAGACAGAAAGTCCATCGGTACCCACAGGCATGACCTCAGGTATATCGATCTCCCCTTTGACCTTTAACCCGGCACCGGCCTGGTTGCATTTTATCAAAAAGCTGACAACAGAATAATGGTGTGCCCTTAAGCTATCGAAGCTGCCGCCTTTTTTATTCGTTTAGCCGCTTTTTCCTGCCCGAGCAATTCAATAATTTCAAAAATACCCGGACTTGACGTGACTCCTGTTAAGGCCACTCTCACGGGAGGGCCCACGTTTTTCATCTTCAGTCCTTTTTTATCAATAAAGGTTTTAAATAAGGATTCTATTTCTTCCAGACTGAAGGTTTCCATATCCTCTATTTCCCGGGCAACTTCATTTAATATGGCAGCGCTTTCTTTTGTCAGAAATTTCGCCGCCGCCTTTTCGTCCATTTCCACCTCATCAGCGTAATAGACACGGGCCATGTGGGCCAGTTCTGTTATTGTCCTGGCCCTGTCCTGAAGAAGGCCCATAACACGGGTCAATTCAGGTCCTCCGGCAAGATTTATCTTACTTGCCTCCAGGACAGGTCTTGTCATGTCCGCAAGATCATGGATTGACCTATCTCTTATATAGTGCGCATTGAGCCAGAGCAGTTTTTCAGCATTGAAGATACCGGCAGATTTACCTATCTGGCGGGTGTTAAAATAGCTGACAAGTTCATCGATGGAGAATATTTCCTGGTCACCATGGGACCATCCCAGCCTTGCCAGATAATTTACCAGGGCATGGGGAAGGTAACCCATTTCTTTGTAGGCCATGACCGAGGTCGCTCCGTGACGCTTGCTGAGCCGCTTTTTATCTTCGCCAAGGATTAGCGGAACATGTCCGAAGCGGGGTGGCTTATGGCCGAGCGCATTATAAAGCAGTATCTGCCTTGGTGTGTTATTAAGATGGTCATCTCCCCTGATGATATGGCTTATTCCCATGCTTGCGTCGTCAATGACAACGACAAAGTTATAGGTTGGGCTGCCGTCACTTCTGGCAATAATCAGGTCGTCAAGCTCGCTGTTCTCAAAGAAGACCTTTCCCTTGATCATATCATCGACGAGGGTTGTTCCTTCCCGGGGTGCCCTGAACCTGATGGTGAAGTTTTTTCCGGTGGGAGTTTCCTTAAGTTCCCGGCAGGTCCCGTCGTATTTGGGCTTTTTCCCCGCCTTCATGGCTGCGTCTCTTTTTGCCTTTAAGGTTTCCTGCGAGCAGTAGCAGCGATAGGCTTTACCTTCCTCAAGGAGCTTGTCAATGTACTCCCTGTATATCTCCCCGCGCTCAGACTGGTAATAAGGTCCCTCATCCCAGTCAAGTCCCAGCCATTGCATTCCATCCAGTATGGCCTCTACCGATTCCCGGGTAGAGCGTTCAAGGTCCGTATCCTCTATCCTCAAGACAAATTTTCCGCCATGGTGTCTGGCAAAGAGCCAGTTGAAAAGCGCCGTCCTGACGCCTCCTATGTGGAGATAGCCTGTCGGGCTGGGTGCGAACCTTGTTTTTACTTCTGACATTAATAGAAACCTCTTAAATTATTATTCAGTACCTGTTAACTTTTTGCCTGCGGCGATTTAGCCAAGGCTAGCAGAATAAGCATAAATGGTCAATGTTTAAGCTTGCGGGCCGGAAAAAAAGCTGCTTTTACTGCGCATTTTAAAGGCATGATTCCTCTTTTTCACTCCCTTTCGGCAGGCACAATTTGATTGACAGGGGGTGAACTATTTGTTAGTTTTTGAATAGAAGTTAACATACTCAGGAGGAATTCTACAATGCAGGTTTCCGTTACATTCAAACATTTGGAACCAACAGACGCCATCAGATCTTATGCGGAAGATAAGGTGGGCAAAATTAAAAAGTATCTCGATAACCCCGTCGATGCCAATGTTGTGCTCTCCGTTGAAAAATTCAGACATATTGCAGAGGTTAATCTTATCGTTAACGGCATTGCCGTGGCTGCCACCGATGCGACGGAAGACATGTATTCTTCTATTGACAATGTGATGGACAAGATTGAAAGACAACTCAGAAGGCATAAGGAGCGTATCAAGAGACACAAGCCCCGCAACAATCAAGCCAGCGCAGCTCTTGAGGAGACGGTTTATTCTTCGGAGAGCATGGAAGTGGAAGAAGCACCGGCCGTTATCAAAATGGAAAACTATTTTGCAAAGCCCATGTCTGTTGATGAGGCGATTATGCAGCTTGATCTCCTGCACAGGGACTTTTTTGTTTATACCAATGCTTCAACCAATAATATAAGTGTCGTTTATAGAAGGAAAGACGGAAACTACGGCCTTATAGAGCCCAAAAACACCTGAGGCTGCTTTGAGGGATGAAGATTCTTGATATCTTAAAGGAAGAACTGATCATTGCTGAGCTGAAGGCAAGCGCTAAAAAAGAAGCCATAGAAGAGATGTCAAGGATCGCCGTCAAACATGACGAGCGCTTGCAGTTCGATACCTTGATGGATGTACTTCTGGAGAGAGAGAAGCTCGGGAGTACAGGCATCGGTGACGGCGTAGCCATTCCCCATGGAAAAGTCGGCAATATCGATGAGGTTATTGCTGTTTTTGCAAGAAGTTCCGAAGGTGTCGACTTTGATTCCATGGATGGCAAGAAAACCCATCTTTTTTTTCTTCTTATAGCTCCTGAAAACTCAACAGGCGCACACCTTAAAGCACTGGCAAGAATTTCCAGGTTAATGAAAGAGCCCAATTTCAGAATGGGTTTGATGGAGGCAAAGTCAAGAGAGGAACTTTACAGGGCCTTTGCCGATGAGGATTCAAAATATTAACAGAGATATCCGGCTGAAGATCTGATGGTGACATCATGGTTCTTCAGAGCGGATTAATTCCCTTTTATGAGCGGTTTTACTGTAAAAGAGCTTCTTGAGGATAAGCGATATGACCTCAGGCTTGAGATTTTGGCAGGCTCGAAGGGTCTTGAAAATGAGATATCCTCCCCCAAGGTTCAAAAGCCGGGCCTGGCTCTTTCCGGTTTCACCGATCATCTTCATGGCGACAGAATTCAGGTGTTGGGTAATACAGAGATGTCTTACCTGGAGAGCCTTCCCAGGGGGGGGCGACAGGCCCCTGTGGAATGTCTCTTTGCCCTCAAGGTCTGCTGTTTTGTTATAACCTTTGGCCTCGAACCTCTGGAAGAACTTATTATGCTCGCTGAAAAGACAGGCACGCCGCTTCTTAGAACCTCTTTACCTACCGATAAATTTACGACCAATATACTAAACCTGCTGGAAGAGAGACTCACAGAAACGACCAGTATCCATGGCGTACTTGTCGATGTGCTGGGAATCGGTATGCTGATTCGCGGAAAAAGCGGTGTTGGCAAAAGTGAATGCGCTCTTGACCTTATTGCCAAAGGGCATCGGCTTGTTGCCGATGACATGGTCGTAGTAACTAAAAGACCGCCCAATATTATTATCGGCAGCAGCCCTGACCTGATTCGCTATCATATGGAAATAAGGGGCCTCGGTATAATTAACATCAAGGATATTTTTGGGAATACGGCCGTCAGGGTTGAAAAACAGATCGATATGGTTGTCCAGCTTGTGAAGTGGGAATCAAACCGCGAATATGAACGGCTGGGCTTTGATCAGGAGACATACGGTATTCTTGATGTAGAACTTCCCAATGTTACCCTTCCTGTTTCCTCGGGCAGAAACATGACAACCATTATTGAAGTGGCTGCCAGGAATCATATTTTAAGAATTATGGGGCGCAATCCGACTCTCGAATTCGAAAAGAGTCTTAAAGAAGAGATATTAAATAAATAGAGGTAAGGCGCTTGGCCAGAATTGTTGTCATAACGGGGCTCTCAGGGTCAGGGAAAAGTACGGCAATCAAGGCCCTGGAGGACCTCGGATTTTATTGTGTCGATAATTTGCCCGTTACTCTTATGCCAAAGTTTGCCGAACTTTGTGAAGAATCAGCCGAAGCCAACAAGATTGGTCTCGGTGTCGATATAAGAGGTGGAGAATTTTTAAAAGACTTTCCCGCTGTTCTGGCCCAGCTGAGAGAAGAGGGCCATGACCTGTCCGTCATATATCTCGAATCGGAAGATGACGTCCTGGTCAAGCGATTTAGTGAAACGAGGAGGCTTCATCCCCTGGCGCCGTCAGGACGGGTGCTTGAGGGGATAAAAAAAGAGAGGCCTTTGCTGGCGTCTTTAAAAAATGAAGCCAGCAAGATAGTTGACACCTCAACCTGTAACGTTCACCAGTTGAAAAGAATCATCGTTGATCATGTGACGGACCTTGCCTCTTCCGAGAATATGGTACTCAATCTTGCCTCTTTCGGATTCAAATACGGTATACTTTATGAGGCCGATATAATTATGGATGCCAGGTTTCTTCCCAACCCGAACTTTATAGAAAGCATGAAAGATTTAACGGGTGAAGAAAAAGTTGTTTCTGATTATGTGCTTACGTCGGAAAAGGGGAAGGCTTTTATGGTGCGCTTTGCCGCTCTTCTTGACTTCCTCATTCCGCAATATATGAAAGAAGGAAAGAAATATCTGACCATTGCCGTCGGTTGTACCGGCGGAAGGCATCGATCCGTTGCTATCATCGAACGCTTGGGTCTTGATTTCAGGGATGGCGATTATACCCTGAAGATTACTCACAGAGATAAAGACAGACATCACCTTTAAAGGGAGTTTTTATGATAGGTTTTGTAGTTGTCACCCATGGTAATCTTGCTGCCGAATTGATCAGTACGGCAGAGATGATTGTCGGCAAAATTGAAGGAATAAAGGGCGTTCCCATATTGCAATCCCTTTCCCAGGAGGATGCCAGGGAAGAAATATCCTCTGCCATTAAAAGTGTTGATAAAGGGAAAGGCGTTCTTATTCTTACTGACCTTTTCGGTGGAACACCGTCTAATTTAAGTATTTCTTTTCTCGAAGAAAAGAAAGTGGAGGTTGTAACAGGGGTCAGCCTCCCCATGCTGGTAAAATTATCAAACGTAAGAGGAAACTTAAACTTGGAAGATATGGCCAAGCTCATCAGGTCCTATGGCCGTGAAAATATCTCCATTGCAGGTGAACTGCTTAAGGGGAGGGCATAAAAAGCGAGACGGGGTGGATAGTATTTGAGGAAGTGAATGAAGGCTTTCCTCGCAAGGCAGGACAGGCAATTGATATCAAAAAAATTATCTGGAGAGTCAAAGGATAGATCGTGGCAATTGTATTAGCCCGCATCGATAGCCGGCTTATTCACGGGCAGGTCCTTGAGGGCTGGATACCTCATACGGGGACAAGTATGGTTATTGTCGCCGATGATAAGGTCGTTGCCAATCCCATTCAGAAGAAGGTTATGGAAATGGCCGTTCCTGAAGAAATAAAGCTGAAGATTGAGACCGTTGATGAAGCGGTAGCCGATCTTGAGAGCGGTCTCTTTGACAGTGAAAGGATAATGCTTATTTTTTCTTCGCCTCATGATGCCGGCAGCGCCTGCAAAAAAGGGTTGAAGTGTTCTTCGGTGAACCTTGGTAATGTTAATTATATGGCGGGCAGACGGCAGGTAACGGCCAGTATTGCCCTTGATGATGACGATGTGAGGGACATTCGGGAATTGATCGATGCCGGTGTAGCCATTGATGTGAGAAGCGTACCCGGAGAAAAGCCTAAAAAAATCGAAGAGCTTGTTAAACGCTATTTTGATATTTGCGGGAGAGATCATTGATTGTTGCGGAAATAGTGCTCATCTCACTGATTGGCGGTTTTATCTCTATCGACCGGACGGCCGCATTCCAGATAATGATATCACGACCGGTTGTAACGTCACCTCTTATCGGTATGATGCTCGGTGATGTCATGACAGGCATCCAGGCCGGCCTCATTATTGAACTTCTCTGGATCGGAGCGCTGCCCGTGGGAGCATCCGTTCCTCCTGATGAAACAATCGTTTCAATCCTCGTTCCTTCACTTGCTATATGGCAGAGCAGAATAATCGGCGGAGAGAGTTTCCAGACGCTCGCCTTTGCCCTGGTTTTAACAATCCCGCTGGCTATGCTGGCCCGGCGGCTGGATTCCAGAATAAGAGAGAAGAATATTGCTTCGGCCCATGCGGCAGACCGTTTTGTGCAGGAGGGAAGCATGGAAGGGGTGGGAAGAGAATGTTTGAGTGGCCTTAAGAGGTTCTATTTTGCCTATAGCCTGTTAATCTTTATTTCACTGATTACGGGTGCCGCCCTTTTTCCCTTTCTCTACTCACTTTTGCCGCCCTTTTTTCTAAAAGGCCTGGAGCGGCTTTTTTATCTTTTGCCCGTTATTGGGCTGGCTTCACTCATGGTATCGACAAGAGTAAAAAATTCGCTAAAGTTCTTTTTTCTCTCCTTTACCCTTGTTTTTTCTCTTTTTGAGGTTTTTTGAAGGATGAATAAAAAAATTCTCAAATCCGTCATGCTGCGTTCCTTTTTGATACAGGGAACCTGGAACTTTGAAAGAATGCAGAATCTCGGTTTCTGTTATGCCCTTTTGCCTGCCCTTACTCATCTTTATGGAAAGGATGAAAAAATCAGAGGGCCTGTTAAAAGGCATCTTGAATTTTTTAATACGCACCCCTATATGGCTGCTCCCGTTATAGGTGCTGCCGTAAAGATGGAAGAGGATGTGGCCCGGGGGAAAATGAATGGTGAAGATGTAAATACTTTTAAGGTGGGTGTCATGGGCTCTTACGGAGCCATTGGCGATTCTTTTTTCTGGAGTACCTTAAAACCCTTTGCTTCCCTCATTGCTGTTTTCTCCTCCCTTATGGATCAGGTTTTATCGCCTTTTATCTTTTTGATTCTATATAATATTTCGCACTTCAGATTGCGTATTGAAGGTTTTTATCTGGGTTATAATGAGGGTATCGGTGTTATAGATGGAATGAAGCGTTTTAACTTTCCCAATATGATGAAGAAAATCAAGGCCCTGACGGTAATATCGTCAGGCGTGCTTTTAGCCGTTTATGTAAGTATTAAACCGGAAACAGGTTTTGGTCAATATGGATTGATCGGCGCTCTTGTGGCAGTCGTCCTTTTTGGGCTATACTACAGGGCGCTCAAATGGGGAGTTACGCCCCAGATACTTATCTATGCTTCGCTTGCAGTTACTGCCGGCCTGTCTGCCTTTGTCTGACAGTGAAGTATGAAAAAAGGGTATTGGCCGGAAACCTTTTTGCCGAAAAACTGACGGGGTAAAAAGGTATTCATTTATAAACCTCAATTAAAGAATACAACTTATGGTAGAAAGTAAGGAATTAACGATTAAAAATAAACTTGGCCTCCATGCCAGGGCGGCAGCCATGCTGGTGAAGACGACCAACAGTTTTCAATCGGAAGTTTATATTGAAAAAGATGGTCAGAAGGTTAACGGAAAAAGTATTATGGGTGTCATGATGCTTGCCGCAGCCAAGGGAAGCACGATTAAGGTGGAAGTGTCGGGTCCTGACGCCGCCGCCCTTCTTGCCCGGATCGAAGATCTTGTCGATGATTTATTTGGAGAAGGTGAATGACGAATAAGCCTGAAAACCTGATTTTTAATGGTATCGGTATCTCTCCGGGGATTGTTATCGGGAAGGTGCGTCTCATCGACCGTAAAAAGGTTGAGGTGACGGAGAGAAAGATCAGGGAGAAAAATGTTGAGTATGAAGTCGGCAGGTTTGAAGATGCGGTAAAGAAGGCGAAAAAACAGCTTATAAAGGTAAAAAAGAAGGTCTTCGGCGAGGAAAAAAAGGACCACCTTTTTATTATCGATGTACATCTTATGATGCTCGAAGACAGGATGCTGCTGGAAGATACAATCAGGAATATCAGGCATGAGCGCATCAATGCCGAATGGGCCCTGACTATGGTTATCGATGAGCTGAAGAAAATGTTTCAAAATATTGACGACTATTATCTGCGTGAACGAAGTGGTGATATCAGTTATGTCGGGGAGATGATACTGAGAAATCTTTCAGGAGAAGAGCATGAAAAGATTTCCAAAATTGAAGAAAAGGTGGTTATCGTCGCCCACGACCTGTCACCTGCCGATACGGCACAGATGAATAAGGAGAATATTGTCGCCTTTGCCACCGATATCGGGGGTAAAACATCACATACGGCGATTATTGCAAGGGCTCTTGAAATACCGGCAGTGGGAGGTCTTGAAGAGATTACGGGAAGGGTCAAAACGGGAGATCACATTATTGTTGACGGGCTTTCAGGCAAGGTCATCATCAATCCCGGAAAAAAGCTGTTCAGGGAATACCTTAATAAACAGCAGCGATACCATTACATCGAAAAGGAGATTCTCAAGTATGCCGACCTCCCTGCCGTCACTCCCGACGGCAAGCGGCTTCATATTGCCGGAAACATTGAGATCGTGGAGGAGATCCCTTCTCTTTTGAGTCATGGCGCTGAAGGGATCGGCCTTTACAGGACGGAATTTCTCTACATGAACAGAGGGACTCTGCCCCTGGAAGAGGAGCATTTTGATACCTATTGTGACGTTATTGAAAAGGTGTCTCCCAATCCGGTAACGATCAGGACGCTTGACCTGGGGATGGACAAGATTGTTCCCTTTTTTGAAAGCCCTGTAGAGCTGAACCCGGCCCTGGGATTAAGATCTATCAGGTTTTCATTGCAGGAAAGGGAGGTCTTTAAGGTCCAGCTGAGAGCCATACTCCGGGCAAGCGCTTTCGGCAGTGTAAAAATCATGTTTCCCATGATTTCCGGTGTGGAAGAGGTGAGGGAAGCAAAATCCATTCTCAATGAAGCGAAAGAAGAGCTGGTAAAAGAGGGAATCGCTTTTGATAAAGCTGTCGAGACAGGCATTATGATAGAAGTCCCGTCGGCAACGCTTATTGCCGATATTCTGGCAAAAGAAGTCGACTTTTTCAGTATAGGAACAAATGATCTTATCCAGTATTCACTCGCCATCGACCGAGTGAATGAGCATGTGGCTTATCTCTATGAGCCGCTTCATCCGGCAGTTTTAAGAATGGTAAAGAGCGTTGTTCATGCAGGGCATAATGCAGGCATTAATGTAAGCATGTGTGGAGAAATGGCAGGGGACCCTGTTTATTCCATTGTGCTGCTCGGCCTGGGTCTTGATACGCTCAGCATGAGCGCTTTTTCAATTCCGAGAGTTAAAAAGGTGCTTAGAAGTGTTTCCTCTGAAGAGGCGCGGTTTATCGCCGATAAAGCAATGTCCCTGTCAACGGCAAAAGAGATCCGGGATTATATTCATGGTGAGATTAAGGTGCGTTTCCAGGACGATCTCTGGGAAGAATTCAATATGGAAATGTCAAATTGACCTACCTTAAGCGCATGAGGGGAGCTTCACTTTACAAAACATTTTTTTGCCGTGCTTATAATCCATCCCTTGAAGGAGAAATTCTATGATCGGTATCCTGGTAATGATGAATAACTATTTTCACGACCTCGCTGCGGGAATTGTTTTTGTCTGTGGTGTGACCATGCTTGTTATGGTAAATAAGGCAATCGAGTCGGGCAACGTGGCGGCCAAAGAGGTCGTCCTTTCTGTTTATCCCAAACTGGTTCATATTATTGGCGGATCGATCATTTTTATGCTTTTTGCCGGTGTCATAAGGACCTTTACCTATAAGGAGTTTGAATGGGCAAATGCCGTTGGTGTAAGCCAGGTTCCTGCTATTATTGTAAAGCATATTATGCTGGGAGGTCTCTTTTTTTATGGCATTGCTCTCTGGATCAAGTCCCATAAGAAAATTAAGGCCATGAGAAAGGAACTCCGTTCTTTCGGCTAGCTTTTTTTCGCATCTCTCCCCAGCCTGCAACAAGTCAATTCATCTTAATCCCGGTCAAGGCTTTCTATGGCGGTCCGGGCCTTCACTTAATATTTTATAAGTAAAAAAGTAAAAAAATAGAAAAAAAAGTAAAAAACTGTTAATATAGTGGCATCAGTCAAACACGATTAAATCTTTAAAGAAGCTGCCGTCTGTTTACCTCTATGAGATATTTTCCGATAAAACGATTCAATAGAGGACTCATATTCAAGCTTGGTGGGGGCTTGCTCCTTCTGCTTATCATCAAGCTCATGATGATCGGTGTCGGTATTTATTCCGCCGGGCACCTGTCAGGTGATGCAAGGGCTATTAACTGGGCGGGCAGCGAGAGAATGAGAAGCTACAAGATGGCTTTGCTCATTAACAAATGGCTGGATGCTGATAAAGAAGACAGGGCAGTCCTTCAGCAGAAGATCAACGAGGAGATTGCAAGATTCGATGATATTCTAAAGTATTTGAGAGAGGGGGAAAGAGGCAGAGGGCAAAACAGATATGAGGAGTCAGACACCTTTCTGTTCTTTATGAATTTTAACCCCCTCTTTAAAAAGTTCCTGAACCTTCCCGGTATTTATGAGCCCGAACTTAAGATCCATGTAGAAAAAGTTCACCAAATGTGGAAAAAAGAGATCAAACCTCTTATCCTCGGTATTCTCAATCCTCACAGTATCGTACCCCCTGCCGATAATTACAAAAAATTCGATCATTTATTAAACAGTTTTGTCGATGAAGTCGATTTGCTCGTGGCTCTTCTTGAAGACTCCTCCAACAGAAAGGTAAAGCTTTTTAAGCGGCTCCAGTACGTTTTTCTCATTCTTACCCTTATTGTTACCCTTATGGCCCTCTATGTTATTTTTCTCGTAACAAAAAAGTCTGTTCATGGTCTTATGGAAGGGATCAGGGCAATGACGGCCAGTGATTTTTCCAAAAGAGTTTCCATCATTTCCAAAGACGAGATGGGGGAGCTTGCCGTGGGCTTTAATTTTATGGCGGAAAAGCTGGAAGAGCTTTATGGTAACCTGGAAGGGAAGGTGAAGGAAAAGACGGTTGCGCTGGAGCAGAGAAACAGGGAACTTTCCATTCTATATGATATGGTTGCTTCTCTAAATAAGTCCCTTCCCATTGATGAACTTCTGGACATCTTTTTAACGAAACTGAAAGATTACCTGGGGATTCACAGCAGCGCTATCAGACTCGTTGATGAAGATGGTTCCGTCAGGCTGGCGGCAAGTATCGGCCTTGATGACGGGTTTAAATCGAATATTGCCTTTGGTGAATGCCTTTGCGGGACCCTGGTCCAGGATGAGCCCCGCCTTCCCTGGGAGTTGAAAGTAGTGCCCAAAGAGATGAGATTCATGGATTGCAAGGATTGCAGTTACCGTACCGTTGTTGAGATTCCTATTAATTACAGAGGTAAGTTGCTTGGGCTTGTCAACCTCTTCCAGAATGAGATAAGGGAGTTTTCCGATCAGGAGAAGCTCCTCGCAGAAAGCCTGAATAATCACCTCGGCGCGGCCATTGAATATTATAACCTGGATGTGAAAACGAGGAAGCTTGCCATCATAGAAGAGAGAAATATGCTTGCCAGTGAACTTCATGACAGTATTGCCCAGGCCCTGGCCTATCTGAAAATTCAGGGGAGTCTCCTTGAAGGATCTATCAAAGCCAGGGATTATGAGCAGGCGCTTGAAGATTTGGCGCAGATCAGAAAAGGGATTGAAAAGTCCAATGCCGATGTGCGGGAACTGCTGGTTCATTTCAGGACAAAAATTGATTCGGAAGGTATAGAGTCGACTATCAAGAAATTTCTTTCCCGCTTCAGGAGAGAGACAGGTATCAAGACAGTCTTCAGGGCCGATTCCGATATACCGCCCTTGTCGCCGGGAGCGGAAGTTCACCTCTTTCACATCGTCCAGGAGGCGCTCACCAATGCGAGAAAATACTCGGAAGCGACGGAGGTGAAGGTAACCGTAAGAGGAAACGGTAATTTCGGTGTTACTGTTGAGGACAATGGAAAGGGTTTTTGTTTTGAGGAGGTAAAATTGCGGGGGCCTTCTCATGTGGGCATAGATATTATGAAGGAAAGAGCAATTCGTCTCGGGGGAGAACTGTCTGTTGAAAGTAAAATCGGAAACGGTACGTGTGTTAGCCTGAAAATGTGCTGATGAGTTGATAGGGAATACCGATAGGGAGGAAGCTATGGATAGAATAAAAGTTTTGCTTGTTGACGATCATACACTCTTCAGGGATGGTATGAAGGCGCTTCTTAGCAGGCAGGAGTCTGTTGAGATAATCGGTGAGGCCGGCAGTGGCGCCGAAGGAATTGAAAAAGCGCTTGAACTTTCTCCTGATGTCGTTCTTATGGATTTGAATATGCCTGATATGACGGGTATTGAAGCTATCAGGAAAATACTTGAAGTAAAGCCTGAAACAAAGATACTCATGCTTACCGTCTCGGAAGATGATGAAGACCTTTTCAATGCTGTCCGGGCAGGCGCAATGGGCTATCTCCTGAAAAATGTTGAATCGGAACGCCTGGTCAGTTCCGTCCAGCAGGTTGCCCGCGGTGAAGCTACCGTATCAGCGGCGCTGACGGACAGGATATTTGCCGAGTTCAGGGCCATGTCGGCGAGGGCACAGAAAAGTGAAAATGAGACACAGAAAGACCTGCTCAGTAATCGTGAAAAAGAGATCCTTGTTCATATCAGTCGCGGAGAGAGTAATAAAGAGATTGCTAACGTACTCTGTATTGCTGAAAGCACGGTAAAGATCCATGTGCAGAATATTCTTAAAAAGCTTAATCTCAGCAGTCGCGTTCAGGCTGCCGTTTATGCTGTTGAACAGTCTCTTGTGCCACCGAAGAAAAATTAAGCCCTCCTTCCCCGTCGTTATTAACCTGAAAAGGGCGGTTTAACGACAAAGCTCAAAGAGCAGAGAAAAATCAAAAAACAGGGAAATGCCTTGATAGCGGGAGGCGCTAAAGTATCCTGATGAACAAAGGTCTCTTCCTCCTTTTATTTAACCCTCTTTACCCGTCTTATCTTCAGCCGGGATCTACTCATTATTGATTAACAGTCCTCACGAATAGTACTAAAGTACTATGTTTTTTTAGTTCTTCTTTTTTAAGAATTTATTTATTCCGGATAATAGACTTTCTTCTCTTCATGGGAGTAATATTGTGATGCTCGCCTTTTTGCGAGTTCGATGAAAATTATTTTTCAATTTATTTATATACAATTAAATTTAGAAGGGAGGGTTTTGAAAGTATGAAGGTTATGATTTGTTATGATGGTAGTGATGTTGCTCATGAGGGCCTTGAAAAGGCCATTGAGTATTTCAAGCCTCAAAAACCTGAGATTATCCTGCTGACGGTTACCGGCGAAGCGCTGGATGCCAGCATGGAGAATGAAGAGGTTTTTGAGAAGCTTGAAGAGGAACAGCACAGTGTTCTCAAGGAAGCGGCGGAATGGGTTGCTTCCCACGGTCTCGATGTTGATGCCGTTCTTGCTGAAGGGAAACCTCAGCAAATGATTATGGATGCCATAGATAAAAAATCACCGGACATAGTGGTTATTGCCAGGCAGAGAAAAAGCAGGTTTATGCAGCATTTTCTCGGCAGTATAAGCGCTTACCTTGTTCGTCATGCCCCGTGTCATCTCATGATTATGGGACCTGACTGGAAGAAATAGGTGTCCACGTTTTTTATAACTATGGTTTTAGTTTTTAAATCCAATTAAGGAGGAAATATCCAAATGAAGGTCTCAGATCTTTTTAAGGTAAAAAATAAGGAAATCAGGGCGTTGCACCTTACATGGATCGCGTTCTTTATTACCTTTTACGTATGGTTTAATATGGCGCCGCTGGCAACGACCATGTTGAAGGAACTTGACTTTTTAACCAAGAAGCATCTCAAGCTCTTTGCCATATGCAATGTTGCATTGACAATTCCCGGCCGTATTCTCGTTGGTATGCTTCTCGATAAATACGGACCAAGGAGGGTTTTTTCAATACTTATGGTTGTTATGTCAATACCGGCGCTCACTTTTGCATTCGGTAATTCGACAGTTCAACTGCTTGTTTCACGTCTCGTGCTCAGTGTGGTCGGCGCCGGTTTTGTTGTCGGTATCCATATGACGGCTCTCTGGTTTAAGCCGAGAGATATCGGTTTTGCCGAAGGCTTTTATGCCGGCTGGGGTAACTTCGGTTCTGCGGCTGCCGCTTTGACGATCCCCACCATTGCATTTAATGTCTATGGCGGGCCTAATGGCTGGCGTTATGCCATGGCGACAACGGGTGTAATTATGGCTGTTTATGGTGTCTTTTACTGGTTTGCCATTGAGGATGGTCCTACGGGCAAGATGATGCACAAGCCGAAGAAAGTAGCTGCCATGGAGGTCAGTTCCTATTTTGATATGTTCAAATATATCCTTTTCACCATTCCGCTTTTCGGCATACTGTCTGTTCTTGTCTGGAAGCTGGGTAAACTGGGCTTCCTCTCCGGTGGTGGACTGATTGCAGCCCATTGCGTTGTAGCGGGTGTCGTTCTCTATCAGATAGCACAGATCCTCCGGGTCAACCTGCCCATACTTAAAAAGGGTGTGCCTGAAGATGACCGATATAACTGGAATCAGGTGGCTTCACTTAATACGACCTATTTCTGTAACTTCGGCGCTGAACTTGCTGTTGTTTCCATGCTTCCCACCTTTTTTGAGGAAACATTTACACTGACGCCCACATGGGCTGGTGTCATTGCGTCGTCCTTTGCCTTTGTTAACCTCATTGCAAGACCTTTGGGTGGTGTTTTGTCTGATAGCCTGAACAGCAGAAAGCTGGTCATGTGTCTCTACATGCTCGGTATCAGCCTCGGCTTCACAGGCATGGGCTTTATCACTTCCGGCTGGCCGCTTGCGCTTGCTGTTGCCCTTACTATTGCTTGTTCCATGTTTGTTCAGGGAGCGGAAGGGGCCACTTTCGCCGTTATTCCAACCGTTAAGCGCCGCCTTACGGGGCAGATTTCCGGTATGGCCGGAGCTTACGGTAATGTTGGCGCTGTTTTTTATCTCACTGCGCTTACTCTCGTTGAAAGCAATACCTTCTTCTTTGTTGTCGGTGGCGGGGCTTTCTTCAGTTTCCTCTTCTGTTCAATTTTCCTCAAAGAGCCTCACGGCGCCTTTGCTGAAGAGTATCATCTCTCCTCTGTTGATAAGGAGCAGATGGCGGAAGCGGGGCATTAGTTTTTTTATTAGCCGCACCTGCAGCCGGTCTGCGGGTGCGGCTTACTGCTTTTGTTTGTATTCATTATTGAATGCATTGTTTGGTTGGTTTTGTTTTGCCTGTCAGGAAGGGTTGAAGGAAATTGTTCCCTGAGGGTCTGTCGTTTCTGTCAGGTGAAAAACAGGTTGAGTGGACTAGTTCTTTTGGCTTAGTTTTTTGTGAGGAATAGTTCCTGTGTAGGGTTTTTGACCTAAGCCTTATTTTATGGAAATTTACATACTTTGGCGAGTTGACTGGGCTTGGTATTAAGTGTATCCTCCTTCAACCTGATAGAAATAGTGATTTTTAAATTGCAGCATTTATTTAATAAAAAATAATTATTTGAGAAAGGAAAGGTTATGGCAGATTTACATGATTGGAGAGTTGAGGACCAGGAATTCTGGGAATCAACGGGAAAGAAAATTGCGAATAGGAACTTGTGGATTTCTATTCCGAGCCTGCTGGTTGGTTTTTCAGTATGGCTTATGTGGGGGATTTTGGCAGTTCAGATGATTAACCTGGGGTTTACCTTTGATAAGTCACAATTATTCACCCTCGGTGCGATAGCTGGTCTTACGGGTGCAACGCTCAGAATACCGAGTTCCTTTATGATCAGAATCGCAGGGGGCAGGAATACTATTTTCCTGACGACGGCATTCCTGATGATACCTGCATTCGGAGCAGGTGTCCTTATGATGAATCCTGATACACCGCTTTGGAAGTTTCAGATTATGGCACTTCTTTCCGGATTCGGTGGAGGAAACTTTGCTTCTTCCATGAGTAATATCAGTTTCTTCTTCCCAAAGAAGGTTCAGGGTATGTCTCTCGGTTTAAATGCAGGACTTGGTAACTTCGGTGTTACTACCATGCAGGTTCTTATTCCGCTTTCAATGACAGTCGGTTTCTTCGGACTTACCGGAGATTCTCTGACACTCGTTAAAACAAGTGGAACGCTTATCGGAAAGATCCCCGTCGGTACCGAGTCATGGATCCAGAATGGTGGGTTCGTATGGCTCATCTTCCTTGTGCCGCTCGCCTTTTTTGGATGGTTCGGTCTGAATAACATCCGGACCGAGGCAGTGTCTCCAGATATCGGTTCTACGGCAAGTGCCTTTGGAAAAATTATCGGTCTTTTGCTTATCGGATTTGCCACAGCAATCTTCGGTCTTACTCTCCTCCTGAAGTTCAAGGTGAGCAAGTGGATCGTGGTGCCCGTCGTTATCTTCCTGACAGTTATGGTGATGAAGGCAATTCCGGGCTCCATCAAGCCTAATCTTCAGCGGCAGTTTAAGATCTTTAATAACAAGCATACATGGGTCATGACAGTTATCTACATTATGACCTTTGGTTCCTTTATCGGATACGCCGCATCATTCCCGCTCTGTATCAAGGTTATCTTCGGCTTCAAGCATGTGATCGTTGACGGAGTTATGACGCACAACCAGGCTAACCCTGACGGACCGAGCGCCCTTTCATACGCGTGGATGGGACCATTCATCGGTGCACTAATCAGACCTGTTGGTGGTTGGATCTCTGACAGGATGGGTGGAGCCTTCATTACTCAGATCGTATCTATCGTGATGATTCTGTCCGCGCTTGGTGCTTCCTACTTTATGGCTGCTGCTTACAAGTCGCCCACACCGCAGGATTACTTCATGCCATTCTTCATTATCTTCCTGGTTCTCTTTACAGCGACTGGTGTCGGCAATGGTTCAACCTTCAGGACGATCGCCATGGTCTTTGATGAGGAGCAGGCCGGTCCTGTTCTTGGTTGGACTTCCGCTGTTGCTGCTTACGGTGCCTTCATTATGCCTAAGGTTTTTGGTGAGCAGATCAAGGCGGCTACTCCGGAATATGCACTTTACGGATTTGCGGCATTCTACTTTGTGTGCCTCATTTTAAACTGGTGGTATTATCTCGGGCCAAAGGCAGATGTCAAGAACCCATAATTGTTCCAGGCTATATTAACGTTTATTTAGTGGAGGGCGCCGGCTTAGCCGGCGCCGTCCACCTTTTTTATTCGGCAGAAAAAATAATTAGGGAGAAGGAGAGTTTTGTATGAGTCATTTTTTGGATAGGCTGAAATTCTTTGACAAGGTGGTTGGCACCTACTCCGATGGCCACGGTGTTGTGACCAGGGAGGATAGAAAATGGGAAGATTCCTATCGTAATCGCTGGCGATTCGACAAAGTCGTTCGTTCTACGCATGGAGTTAACTGTACCGGCGGATGCAGTTGGAAAATTCACGTAAAGAGCGGTCTTGTTGCTTTTGAGATGCAGCAGACCGACTACCCCCGTACCAGAACAGATATGCCGAATCACGAGCCGAGAGGCTGCCAGAGGGGCGCAAGTTTCTCATGGTATCTTTACTCGCCTCACCGTATCAAGTATCCCCTTATCAGGGGAAGACTGGTTGAACTCTACCGTAAAGAGCGTGAGTCAGGAAAAGACCCGGTAGAGGCCTGGACGGCTATTCAGCAGGATCCTGAAAAGCGTAAGCGCTATACGGCGGTCAGGGGACTTGGCGGTTTTGTAAGATCAAGCTGGGACGAGGTTAACGAGATTATTGCTGCGGCTAACGTTTACACGGCAAAAAATCACGGTCCTGACAGGGTCATCGGCTTCTCGCCCATTCCGGCCATGTCTATGCTTAGTTATGCGGCCGGTTCACGTTATCTTTCACTTATCGGTGGTCCCTGTCTTTCCTTCTACGACTGGTATTGCGACCTCCCGCCTGCGTCACCGCAGACCTGGGGTGAGCAGACCGATGTTCCCGAAGCGGCGGATTGGTATAACTCAAAGTATATTATCGTCTGTGGCGCAAACCTGCCCATGACGCGAACACCTGATGCTCACTTTGCCGTTGAATCGAGATATAACGGAACGAAGATTGTGTCCATGGCGCCTGACTACGCGGAATATGTCAAGTTTGCCGACCTCTGGATGCCTGTAAAGCAGGGTACCGATGCGGCCGCATTTCTTGCAATGGGGCATGTTGCGCTCAAGGAGTTTTACATTGAGAAGCAGGAGCCTTATTTCCAGGAGTATGCGCAAAAGTATACCGATTTTCCTGTCCAGGTAATTCTTAGAAAAGTGGACGGCGGCTATACGAGTGACAGAACGCTTAGAGCTTCCGACTTTAAAGACAATATGAAGCAGGATAATAATCCCGAGTGGAAAACTATTGTCTATGATTCAAAATCAAAGTCCTTTGTTTGCCCTAACGGATCCATGGGATTCAGGTGGGGTGAAGAAGGCAAGTGGAATATTCTGCCTAAAAACAGTGTAAACCAGGAAGAAATATCGGCAGAGCTCTCCTGTATCGACAATAAGGATGACGTTGTTGCAGTCGGATTCCCGCACTTTACTCCCGGTGAAAAGGACCTTCTTTTCCGCAACGTTCCTGCAAGGAAAATAAAGCTTGCCGGTGGTGAAGAAGCTTATGTAACGTCCGTCTTCGATCTTCAGGTTGCACAGTACGGTATTGACCGTGGTCTTGGTGGTGATAATGTTGCCAAGTCTTACGATGATGATAATGTTGCCTATACGCCTGCATGGCAGGAGAAGGTAACCGGTGTTAAGCGTGCCGACATTATCCGTACCGGTCGTGAGTTCGCTGATAATGCTGCCAAAACGAAGGGTAAGTCGATGGTTATCCTCGGCGCCGCTATTAACCACTGGTATCATGCAGACATGAACTACCGCGGTATTATGAATCTGCTTCATATCTGCGGTTGTGTCGGTCAGTCAGGTGGCGGTTGGGCCCACTATGTGGGTCAGGAAAAACTTCGTCCCCAGGCAGGTTGGGCGCCTGTAGCTTTTGCACTTGACTGGGCACGTCCGCCAAGGCATATGAATGGAACCAGCTTCTGGTATTTTCATACCGATCAGTGGCGTTATGAGACCATTAATGCTGATGCGCTTCACACGCCTGTTTCAAAAGGTAAATACAAGGGATACCAGTTGGCTGACTATAACGTTGTAGCACAGCGTCTTGGATGGTTGCCATCGGCGCCTCACTTTAACAAAAATCCAATGGACATAGTTGATGAAGCGGAAAAGGCCGGCGCAAGCGATGAAAAAGGTGTTGCAGAGTACATCGTAAAGAACCTCAAAAGCGGTGATATTGCCTTTGCCTGTGAAGATATCGATGCACCTGAAAGTCATCCTAAAAACCTCTTTGTCTGGAGAGCCAATCTGCTCGGTTGCAGTGCAAAAGGTCATGAATACTTCCTCAAGCATCTTCTCGGCGCACAAAACGGCGTTCTTCAGGAAGGTGTTGCAGGAAAGGAAAGCAAGGAGATCACATGGCGTGATGAGGCTCCTACAGCCAAGCTCGATCTCATGGTAGATATCAACTTCAGACTTAATTCCACCGGTGCATACTCTGATATCATTCTTCCTACTGCCACATGGTATGAGAAGAATGATCTCAATACGACGGATATGCATCCCTTCATTCACCCGCTTTCTGAAGCCGTTGATCCGGCATGGGAGAGCAAGAGTGACTGGCAGATCTTCAGAAGGCTTTCTAAGTCCTTCTCTGAACTGGCAGAAAAGCATCTCGGTGTGAGGAAGGATGTTGTTGCTCTTCCCATGCAGCACGATTCACCTATGGAGATTGCCCAGCCTTTCGGTGTTAAGGACTGGAAGAAGGGTGATTGTGAGCCTGTTCCGGGAAAAACACTTCCTATCCTGAAAGTTGTCGAGCGTGATTTTGCCAATACCTATAAGAAGTTTAACGCCCTTGGACCTCTCATGGTCAAGGCCGGTAACAATATTAAAGGTATGGACTGGAATACGGAACTCGAATATGAGCAGTTGAAAGACATTAATAGAACTATTAATGAAGAGGGTATTACGAAAGGAATGCCTTCACTTGAAGATGACATTTCTGCTTGTGAAGCCGTTCTCCAGATGGCGCCTGAAACCAACGGCGAGGTTGCTCACAAATCATGGCATGCGCTCAGCAAGAAGACGGGCATTGATCACAGTCATCTTTATGCAGGACGTCATGAAGAGAAAATTCGCTTCCATGACATCCAGGCTCAGCCCAAAAAGATTATCACGGCGCCCACATGGAGCGGTATTGAGTCTGAAGAGGTGAGTTACAATGCTGGGTATACCAACATTCATGAGCATATCCCTTTCAGGACGCTCACGGGACGTGCTCACTTCTACCAGGATCACGATTGGATGCTCGATTTCGGTGAAGGTTTCTGTGCTTACAGGCCCCCTATGGATCTCCAGCATCACAAGTATGTTCCTGATCATGTGAAAGACAAGAAGCATGTCACGCTTAACTGGATTACACCGCATTCCAAGTGGGGTATTCACAGCACTTACCAGGATAACCAGAGAATGCTTACCCTTTTTAGAGGGGGTCCTTACATCTGGGTATCTGAAATCGACGCCAAAAAAGCCGGTATCGAGGATAATGACTGGATAGAGGCCGTTAACAGCAATGGCGCTACGATGGCCCGTGCCGTAGTAAGTCAGAGAGTTCCCGAAGGAATGGCACTCATGTATCACGCCCAGGAAAAGAACGTCAACGTTCCCGGATCGCAAACAACCGGCAAGCGGGGCGGAATACTCAACAGTGTTACCCGAATCGTAGTTAAACCGACGCATATGATAGGTGGTTACGCCCAACTGTCTTACGCATTTAACTATTACGGAACAATAGGTTCACAGCGTGACGAATATGTCCATATCCACAAAGTTGAGGATAAGGATGTTGACTGGCTGGAGAGGCCGCTTACCGATGAGAGGGAAGCGCAGCCACATCCTCCGGGAATTAATAATTAATCACGTTTCTTGAATCTGCTGACTACTAATAGAAAGAGGAGAATGATATGAAAATCCGAGCACAAGTTGCCATGGTCCTTAATCTGGACAAGTGCATAGGTTGCCATACTTGTTCGGTAACCTGCAAGAATGTATGGACTAACAGAAAAGGTGTTGAATATGCATGGTTCAACAATGTTGAGAGTAAGCCCGGTATCGGTTACCCTAAAGAGTGGGAAAACCAGGATCTCTGGAAAGGTGGCTGGGTCAAGCAGGGAGGCAAGCTGGAGTTGAAGGCCGGTGGCCGTCTTTCCAAGCTCTTAAGCATCTTTGCCAATCCCAATATGCCGCAAATCGATGATTACTATGAGCCTTTTGACATGAATTATTCTCACCTCCAGAAAACGCCGCTTCTTGAGGCGGCTCCCACTGCGCGCCCTCATTCACAGATTGACGGCAGCAAAATGGAGAAGATTACCTGGGGACCCAACTGGGAAGATGACCTTGCCGGCGAATTTGAAAAGCGTTCCAAGGACAAAAACTTCGATGGAATCCAGAAGCAGATGTATTCAGAGTTTGAAAATACATTCCACATGTATCTTCCCAGACTTTGTAACCACTGCCTCAATCCGGCCTGTGTCGCATCGTGTCCTTCAGGCTCTATCTACAAGCGTGAAGAAGACGGTATCGTCCTTGTTGACCAGGATAAGTGCCGTGGCTGGAGAATGTGTGTAACCGGTTGTCCCTATAAGAAAGCCTACTACAACTGGGAGTCGGGCAAGGCGGAAAAATGTATTGGCTGTTACCCGCGTATCGAGTCCGGTATGCCGACTAACTGTGCCGAGTCCTGCGTTGGAAGAATTCGTTACATGGGCGTCATTCTTTATGATGCCGACAAGATCGGTAAAGCTGCAGGTACTGATTCTGAGAAGAGCCTTTACGAGGAGCAACTCTCCATGTTCCTGGACCCTAATGACCCCAAGGTTCAGGAACAGGCCAGAAGGGAAGGAATTCCCGAGAGCTGGCTTACTGCGGCCCAGAAGTCGCCTGTTTACAAAATGGCTGTCGAGTGGAAGATCGCTTTCCCTCTTCATCCGGAGTTCAGAACACTGCCTATGAACTGGTATGTGCCACCCCTTTCTCCGGTACAGAGTCAGATCGATCAGGGAAATCTCCCGACCGAATCAGACGGCGCTATTCCCAAGGCGGAAGCGCTCAGAATGCCGCTTCAGTACCTTGCCAACCTCCTCACTGCCGGTGATGAGGCGCCTGTACTGGCTGCCATCCGGAGAATGCTTGCAATGAGAAGCTATCAGCGTTCTATCAATGTGGAAGGTAAGGTAAATACGGCCTCTCTCGATGCAGCGGGTATTACTGAAGATCAGGCCAAAGAAATGTACCGCTATCTTGGCCTGGGGAACTATGAAGACAGATTCGTTGTTCCAACGGGCCATGAAGAGTATATGCAGGAAGACTATTATGCCTTCCAGGGCCAGAATGGACTGACTCTCGGTAACTCCAGCTCTACCGGTATGGGTGATTCATCACTCTTTCCGACAAAGAGAGAGCGATCCGAAGTTCCCGTTGAGTTTGTTTCTGCCAAGCGTAAGTAAGGACAGAGGTTATAAATGCTTATATATAAAATTCTTTCTCGATTAATTGATTATCCTGACCAGGATTTAAAGGATAATATCCAGACCTTGAGGGAACTTGTCAAAAATGAGAAAGATGTTGCCCGGGCGGACCATGAAGCCATCAATGACTTTCTTGATTTTGTGGAAAGCAAGAGCCTCATCGAGCTTGAGCAGAACTATGTCCAGACCTTTGACAGCAGGCCGGAAACCAGCCTTCACCTGACTCATCATCTCTTCGGAGATGATGACAGGGGGAGAGGCCCGGCCTTGATCAACCTTGGTGAGCATTTTAAAAAATCAGGACTCACCCCTGCAAAGGGTGAACTCCCCGATTATTTACCGCTTATACTTGAGTTTATCGCAACGCTTGAAAAAGAACAGGCTGGTGAATTTCTCGGTGAAGCAGTGAAGGTCCTTACTGTACTGGCTGATAATCTTGAAAAGGAAAAAAGTCCCTATGCCCCTCTTATTCGTATTGTTGAGAGGCAGGGGGAACTCTACAAAAAAGCCGCTTAAGGCGAACAAAATTAACTTCTTAAAGATTAAGAGGAGGTATAAAAATGTTAGATTTCTTTTATGGCGTATATCCATACATAGCGCTAACCGTTTTTGTATTGGGTAGTATTTTAAGGTTTGACAGGGAGCAGTATACCTGGAAGAGTGATTCCAGCCAGCTTCTTTCAAACCAGGGGGTCTGGTTGCCAAGCAATCTTTTCCATATAGGTGTACTGGCTATTTTCGGAGGTCATCTGGTGGGACTGGTTACACCTCACGGTGTTTTTCTTGCCCTCGGTATTTCTGATATGACTCACCAGTATGTAGCCATCATTGCCGGTTCCATTTTTGGGTCCATCTGTTTCCTCGGCGCTTTTCTGCTCTGGGTCCGCAGACTGACCAATGCAAGAGTTCTTGCTAACAGCAGAAAGATGGATATTTTCATTATTACCTGGCTGGTCCTGACCGTTCTTCTCGGTCTTTCAACCATTCCATTCTCTTACGGACATGCCTCACAGGGTGATGCCGGTGTCATGATTTCTCTTGCCAGCTGGGTACAGAGTGTTCTTACTCTCGGTGCTAATCCCGAGCTTCTCCAGGGAGTTGATGCAGTATTCCTCGTTCATATGTTCTTTGGTATGACTGTATTCCTGCTCTTCCCTTTCTCAAGGCTTGTTCATGTCTGGAGTGTGCCCATTGGTTACCTTGGCCGTGCTTACCAGATCATGAGAAGAAAGCAGGTTGCGGCCCGTTAATTTAACGAGCTTCTCTTAAAGCTTTTACTGGCGCCCTTTCATTCAGGAAGGGCGCCTTTTTTTTGTCATAGAATAGATAGGGCGCCAGGGAAAAAAATCGATAGAACAGGGATGACGCAGATATTCTAACTCTGAACCTATTACTTTCTCTGCAATGTGAGCGCCCTCTGTTGTAGACCCTTGAGCGTTTCGACCTGATTAGCATGTGCTTTTATTCCTTTTTTATGCTATTAAATAATCTATCTTCAGAATTAGTCAAAAGCCTAAAAAGCAGAGCATTAGTCAAATTAAGATTATGAGATTAATAAAAAAATATATGGGCTCCTTCTTGTTTTTATTTATTATTTTAAATGCAAGTCTGTCATTTGCTGATTGGGTGGGACCAACCACTGTTATTAAAGGGCCCTGGGGGAGAGGACTAACAGAATTTGGATATAAATCGGGGATAATGAAAGATAAGTTTCCTGTAAAAATTCATATTCTACCTGATGACAGAATCATTATTGAAGACTGGCTTAATTACAGATTCAAGATATTTACAATGAATGGGGAATACTCAAAAAGTTTTAGTACATTGTATGACATGGTTGTAATAGATGCCGATAGATTAGCCGGGTTTTATTGGGATACAAAAGCTTCAAAGCCCAGGGCAGGTGTCTATAGCATAGACCGGCGAAAATGGCTTTGGATTGATAAAAGAACTGCTTATAATTTTAATACTTCAGTACTTGAAGTCGCAAATAAAGCAATTTATGTATGGAATGCTGAGGAGGAAAAAGGTTATAACTACTCAATTGAGGGTGAACTGCTTCAAACCTATTCAGAACAGCCTTTGGCGCTGGGAATAAAGAGCAGCCGGCGCGAAGGACCTGTAATAAAAACGACCTTATCCTATTCCGATGAAACCTACACGATTTTTGCCAAAGAGCCTGTTGAGGTAGACTATCGTGATGAAAACCGCTTCCTTTATTATATTAAAATATTTGTAAATGCGTCGGGCGACCGTATCAGACAGGTTTATCGGTACGACATTTGCGGTAAGGAAAAAGGAATGCTTGAACTGCCTCTTTCCATGTATGAGCCTCAACCTGGATCGATGGGTAAATCCATACCGGTTGCAGAATATGGAGACCCTGTTGTTTCACATTCCGGTGATGTTTATACTTGGATGCGATCCAAAAAGGAGTACAAAATTATTAAATGGACCTGGGTCGATAAACAAAGTGATCCCAAAGGCGGCCCCGATGAGCCGCAAGAGGTTCAGGCCGTGCCTACCGTTTCCGGTGTTTTCCTCACATGGAAGCCTGCGCCCCAGGATCCCGGTTGTGTAAAAGGTTATGAAATCCGGAAGGCTTCTTCGCTGGATGGTAATTACAGCAGCGGTACTATTGTGCCGGGCAATGCCAGGCAATCATACATTTTCAATGACAGTTCTGCAACGTCAGGCGCGAGGTGGTATTACCGTATTCGCTCCCTTTCGGATATGGGCAATTCCGCTCATGTTGAGGTGAATGCGGCTATGCCCTAATGGGACGGGGAGCCCGGTCTTAAAGATTTTTTCATCTCGCGCAAAGTCGCAAAGGATTGGAGTGAAAATAATAAGCCTATTTATCTACAGAACGTACAGAATTTACAAAAATGGGAATCCTTTAAAATACTGGACCGCTTATTTCGTCCCTAAAATGAGGCTTTTAAGGACAAAAAAAGAGGTTATTTTAGGAGATTTTTTCTTCAAATCCAGTGCTTGACTTGGTCCGACCTCACTGCCCCTACTTTCTTATTTCCTCTCATACTTTTCCCTTGTTTATAAACCAAAGGGATTCCCGCTTAAACAATGCGGGAATGACACAATCTTTTGAAAAGTTTCGTCGTTGCAGGAAGCATATACAATATTTCCCGCTTTGTTACAAAAGGTTTTTAGGGCTGTTGCAGGCTGCAGGTCAGGGCTTGCTAAAGATGTAATTTACCAGGTTAACGTAACTTGAGATGTATTCTCTATTTTCCTTGCTGATACTTATAAATTTCATAACCATGCCCGGCATGATTTCAGGGAGGAGATCCGTCCGTCCTGATGTTGTCCAGACGACTTCACATTCGGCCTCTATGTCCGCTTTTATCCCTGCAATATTAAAAATAATTTTTACCACATTTCCAACATGGAGAAGGATGTCTCCCTTAATATAGATATCTTCTTCACTAATGACATAGGCATAGCCTTTGTGGGGACTGTTCTCTATGGCATAGATTACTTCCGTGCTGATGGGCGCTTTTTCATATTCCCTTACGTCAACGCCGATAAATTTTCTTACTCTGTCGAGAACGGTTGCCTTATTGATAGGCTTAACAATAAAATCATCACAGCCTGCCTCTTTGCATTGCTCCCTGTCTGCCGTACTTACAGAATGGGTGACTATGACGATGGGAATGTCTTTTGTCAGGGGATTTTCCTTGATTTTCCTGCAACATTCATCACCTCTCATCTCCCTCATGTATAGATCCATAAGGATCATGTCAGGGCGATCACTCTCTATGATCTTAAGGGCTTCAACGCCGTTGTTTGCCGTTATAACATTACAGTCAGTCCTGTTGAAGAAATCCTTCTCGACTTCAAGAAAAAAATTTGAATCATCAACAAGAAGGATTTTTTTCCGTTTCTCATTGCCATTTATCATTTGCTTGCCCTCACTTTGAACTGTTCATGGGAGCTTTACTATAAAAAAGCATAACATATAATGCTGAAAGAGCAACCCTTGATGAAGCGGGCTTTTATACATTCCATAATGAGGACGTTATAATCAGATAATAGCTTAAAAAAATAGCGTAATTATCAGTCGGTGCAGGTCTGAATTTTAAAAAATTACGGTGGAGGTGACAAGTTTAAGGCTCAAAATCTGTGTTAATCGGTCAAGTCCCTGGTCTATGGCTCTTTCTGTGTTTATTCTGTCATGACCGTGGCTCAAGAGTTTACATTCCTGTTGCTCATGCTATATTATGTAGAAATATATTTTAAGGGAACTTTTAAAAATACGATGGCTGCCGTGCTAAAGGCGTAAAAAGTGGCTCAAAATGTTTATTTACTCCATGTAAACGGCGTTTTTTCGTCCTTTTCGCCATGTTATCATCAACTCCTTCGAATTTTTAGAGATACCTTTAAGTTTTGTTATTTCGAATGTGCCTGAGAAATCCTCTTATTTGTTTCTTTGGCGAAAGATTTCTCCCTGTGGTCAAAATAATATCTCATAAAAGCAGATGAGTGAAAAAATTACACGCAGTGAATTTTTAAAGAAGCTTTTTGGTGTAGCCGCTGAGGAAGTGGGCAAGGCCGTTGACCGGAAGGTGGCCTCTATGGCGCCAAAGGGGATACGTCCTCCCTGGTCACAAAGTGAGACGCATTTTTTATCTACCTGTGAAAAGTGCGGGGGCTGCGGTGAAATTTGTCCCCAGGGGATAATCCGTTATTTCAACAGCAGGGCAGGGCTTGCAGTCAAGACGCCTTATCTCGATTTTAAAGACGCTTACTGTACCTACTGCGGGGAGTGTGTCAAGGTTTGCCCCTCAGGGGCGCTTAACTTCGAAAATGGAACTAAAGACCTGGGGCTGGCGCGGATAAGCGCGGGCCGCTGTGCTCCCGCTCATGAGGCGGGCTGCGCTTATTGTGTTGATAATTGTCCGGAAGATGCCGTTATTATGAGTGATGCGGGCTTTGCCAGGGTAGTGGAGAGTGATTGTAATGGTTGTGGGGCTTGTATTGCCGGGTGTAAGGGGGAGGCCATCAGGATAAGGATAAGTAAATAGCAATGATTACCAAGGTTTTAATTCCCCCACTATAGCAAAGGGGAGTGAGGGGGGATTTGAATATTTAGGGATTGGAAAAGCGATAAAGAAAAAAGCCACACCTTCTGATGTGGCTTTATAAATTCAAATTACTCGATTTTCTCCGCCAACTCAGCGTCCTCTGCGGTAAATAATTCAGCCGACGATTTCAGCTCTTTCGAAGAGGGACTTGAGTTTATAGCCCTCTTTTTCAATATTCTCCCTGCCACCTTCACAGCGGTCGACGAGTGCGAGGATGAGGGCCGCATTAAGGCCTGATTGTTCAGCTCTTTTGACGGCCTTGAGAGATGAGCCGCCGGTGGTGACTACGTCTTCGACGATGACGACTTTTGAGCCTTTTCTCAGGTTTTTCGTCCCTTCCAGCCACTGGCCCGTACCGTGGCCTTTGGGTTCCTTTCTGATGATAAAAGCAGGAAGCGGTTTGCCTGCCTGATAGCTTGCAATGGAGACGGCTGTAGCAATAGGGTCGGCGCCGAGCGTTAATCCGCCTGCCCCTTCAATTTTCTCATCCAGGCGGTTAATGATCTCATACATGAGTTTGCCTGTCAGATATGCTCCTTCAGCGTCGAGGGTGGTCTGTTTGCAGTCGATGTAAAAATCACTTTTTCTACCCGATGCCAACGTTACTTCACGTTTTTCATAGGACTTTTCCCTGAGGATATTAAGAAGCCGTTCTCTTTCCATATTAGTCTATCCTTTCATCGTTTATCAAATAGCGGCATTTGCTCATTCTGGGTTTCATTGTAGAATTCAATAGGATAGTTGCCTGAAAAACAGGCGTCACAGAAACTTAAATTTTCACCGGCCGCTCTCAGCATTCCGGGAAAAGTGAGATAGCCCAGGCTATCGGAGGTAACATACTTATTGATTTCATCAACGCTGTGGGAAGAGGCGATCAGTTCGTTTCTTGTGGGCGTATCGATTCCGTAGTAGCAGGGGAAGGAAGTGGGTGGAGAACTGATCCTGAGATGGACCTCTTTTGCACCTGCCTCCCTGATCATTTTAACGATTTTGCGGCTTGTCGTTCCTCTCACGATGGAATCATCGACAACGACGACGCGCTTGCCTTCCAGTAAGTCCCTGACGGCATTGAGCTTGATTTTTACACCAAAGTGCCTGATGGACTGTTCCGGTTCGATGAAGGTTCTTCCAACGTAGTGATTTCTGATAATACCCATGGCGAAAGGAATGCCCGATTCCTCGGCATAGCCGATGGCTGCCGTTACTCCCGAGTCGGGAACGGGAATGACCACATCGGCTTCGACGGGATGCTCACGGGCCAGGCTTTTGCCGAATTCCTTTCTTACTTCCGATACGCCTTTACCGAATATATAACTGTCGGGCCTTGCAAAATAGATGTATTCGAATACGCAGTGGGCCGCTTTTTTTTCAGAAAAGGGCTTGATGGAGGTGACCTCGTTTCCCTTGAAGACGAGTATCTCGCCGGGCTCAACATCACGAATATACTTTGCGCCGATGAGATCGAGGGCACAGGTTTCGGAGGCGACTACGTAACCGCCGTCGAGTTTGCCGTAACAGAGCGGCCTGATTCCCTGCGGGTCTCTGGCAGCGATCATCCTTGATTCGGTGAGAAAAAGAAGAGAATAGGCCCCTTGTAATTTGGAGAGTGCATCGGAAATCCTGTCGACGAGCGAATTGACGTGTGACGTTGCAAGAAGATGTATAATAACTTCCGAGTCCGTCGTTGATTGAAATATAGAACCATAGGCTTCGAGTTCACTTCTGAGAATACCGGCGTTAACGAGATTTCCGTTATGGGCGAGGGCGATCTGGCCTCTTGAATAGTCGACGACAATGGGCTGCGTGTTTTTTCTTTCACTGCCTCCTGATGTGGAATATCTCACATGGCCGATAGCCGAACTTCCCGGCAGCCTCGATATGATTTCCTCATTAAATATATCGGCAACAAGACCCATGTCCCTGTAGGAATAGATCCGCTTGCCGTCAGATGACGCCATTCCTGCGCCCTCCTGGCCTCTGTGCTGAAGTGCATAAAGACCGAGATAGGTCAGGTTGGATGCCTCAGGATGATTGTAAATACCAAAAACGCCGCACTCTTCCTTTAACTTGTCAAACATCAGGAAATTCGCCTTTCAATCCCTTTATCCCAGGCCTCATAAAGGCTCCCGGCATCTGCGTTGATGGAGTTATTGATAAGAAGATACTCACCGCCCACTTCGCCTATTACTTCCAGTGGCGTGTCATAGCGGCAGGCGATATCTTCAAGTTTATCCATATATCGCCTGTTTAGTGAGAGAATAATTCTCGATTGGCTTTCACCGAAGAGGAGGGCATCTTTCCTGTTGCCATTGGCATGGAGTTCTATTGTCGCTCCTATGAGGGCAGGGCCTGAAATACAGCACTCAGCCAGGGCGACGGCCAGGCCGCCTTCTGCACAATCATGGGCGGATTCGATAATGCCCGCCCCGATTGCCTCAAGGCAGGTCTGCTGAACCGATTTTTCCAGTTCCACATCCAGTTCCGGTGGCGCCCCGGTCACCATTTTGTGAACGAGTTTCAGGTATTCACTGCCGCCCAGTTCGTTTTTATTCTTACCGAGTAAGACAATAAGGTCGCCGCTGTTTTTGAACCATTGTGTGCAGTGGAGATTAACATTTTCTAAAAGGCCCACCATGGCTACCGTTGGTGTGGGGTAGATGGCTTCCCCCCTGGTTTCGTTATAGAGGCTCACATTGCCGCTTACGACAGGTGTTTCAAAGGCCTTGCAGGCGTCGGAAATACCCTTGACGGCTTGGGCAAACTGCCACATGATTTCGGGCTTTTCGGGGTTGCCGAAATTTAGGCAGTCTGTTACCGCCAGTGGTTTTGCGCCGGCGCAGACGATGTTTCTTGCATTTTCCGCCACTGTTATTTGTCCGCCAAGATAAGGATCGAGATAGCAGTACCTTGAGTTGCAATTACTCGTCATGGCCACGCCCTTTGAGGTTCCCTTAACCCTGATCACTGCCGAATCGGAACCCGGAAGAAGAACCGTATCGGTTCTTACCATGTGGTCGTACTGCCTGTATATCCACTTCTTCGATGCTATGTTAGGTGTATCCATGAGGTCAAGAAGTACTTCATTCAGGTTGGAAGGTGTTTTTAGAGCATGGAGATCGGTGTTTTTCAGTTCATCAATATAGTCAGGTTTTTTTACAGGCCTGTTGTAAACAGGTGCCCCTTCAGCAAGCGGTTCGATGGGAAGCTCGGCGACGATCTTTCCTTTTTCGACGAGTCTCATGATTCCGTCATCGGTTACGGCGCCCACAACGGCACAGTCGAGGTCCCATTTGTCGAATATTTCCTTAACCTTATTTTCGCAGCCCTTCTTGACGACCATGAGCATTCTTTCCTGTGATTCGGAGAGCATCAACTCGTAAGGCGTCATTTCTTTTTCTCTTTGGGGAACATTGTCGAGATTCATTTCAATGCCTGTTCCGGCGCGGCTTGCCATCTCAAATGATGAAGAGGTGAGTCCTGCCGCCCCCATGTCCTGAATACCGACGATGTAATCGGTTTTCATCAGTTCGAGACAGGCTTCGAGGAGCAGCTTTTCCGTAAAGGGATCTCCCACCTGAACGGTGGGTCTTTTTTCTTCGGAACCTTCGTCAAACTCTTCCGAGGCCATGGTGGCGCCGTGAATGCCGTCTCTTCCTGTTTTGGAGCCTACATAAATAACGGGATTGCCTGTACCCGAGGCATAGCCCCTGAATATTTTGTCACTTTTGACAAGGCCGAGAGTAAAGGCGTTGACGAGAATATTGCCGTTATAACATTCGTCAAAATAGGTCTCGCCGCCGATGGTGGGCACGCCCATACAGTTACCGTAGCCTGCAATTCCTTCAACGACACCTTTTAATAAATACTTGTGTTTCGCAAGTTCGAGAGAACCGAACCTTAAGGAATTGAGGTTGGCCACGGGTCTTGCGCCCATAGTGAAAACGTCTCTCATAATGCCGCCCACACCTGTTGCTGCGCCCTGATAGGGTTCGATAAAGGAGGGGTGGTTGTGAGACTCCATTTTGAATGCAACGGCCAGACCGTCACCGATATCCACAACGCCTGCGTTTTCGCCGGGGCCCTGGATTACCCGGGGGCCTTCGGTGGGGAAGTTTTTGAGATGCGCCCTCGATGATTTGTAGGAACAGTGTTCACTCCACATAACGGAAAAGATACCCAGCTCAAGCAGGTTGGGCTCCCTCTTCAGAATGTCGAGGATCTTGCTGTACTCTTCTTTGCTCAGACCGTGGCTTTTTATGATTTCTTCAGTTATTTCACTCATTTTTATTTATTCGTCAATTGTTAAGGGGGATAGAGAAAATTTCTCAGGAAAGGTATTTGACAATCGATTCAAAGATGGCCTTACCGTCTTCATTGCCCAGCGCTTTTTCGGCACAGCGCTCGGGGTGAGGCATCATTCCCAGTACATTCTTCTCTTTATTGCATATGCCGGCAATATTATTCAAAGAGCCGTTGGGATTTGCTTCTACTGATGCTTCTCCCCGTTTATCGGTATATCTGAATATTACCTGGTTACTATCTTCAATGCTTTTAAGCGTATTTTCATCGGTAAAATAGTTTCCATCATGGTGGGCGATGGGAATGCGGACGACCTGGCCTTCTTTGTAAGCGGAGGTAAAGGGTGTGTCCTTATTCTCCACAGTCAGTTCAACGTCGCGGCAGATAAAGCGGAGCGTCCTGTTTCGCATGAGAACGCCGGGCAATAAACCTGCTTCCGTTAATATCTGAAAACCGTTGCATATGCCTATGACGAACTTTCCTTTGCCGGCAAAAGAGACAATATCCTGCATGATGGGAGAGTGGGTGGCAATGGAACCGGGCCTTAAGTAATCTCCGTAAGAGAAACCGCCGGGAACAATGATGCAGTCAAAAGCGGAAAGATCGGTATGGTCTTTGTGCCATATAAAGGAAGTATCCTGCCCCATAACGTGTTTGGCAACGTGGTAGCAGTCATGGTCACAATTGGAACCCGGAAAAACGACAACAGCGAACTTCATTCTATTTCTACCCTGAAGTTTTCCATCACTGTGTTGGCAAGGAGTTGCCGGGCCATTTCCGTTACCCTCTTTTCAGCTTCTTCAGGGGTAGTTTTATCGTCAAGGATCAGTTCGAAAACCTTTCCCTGCCTTACATCGATAACTTCCTCAAAATCCATGGCGCCGAGAGAATGCTGGACCGCTTTTCCCTGTGGATCAAGGATGCCTTTTTTTAGCGTAACGTAAACCTTTGCTTTCATTTTTTATTATCCCTTTAGTCATTTAAATGAATCAACAATCTTACCATAAGAGGGGAATTTTTTTAAGGCAAATCTGCATTAAATTTTTACTTTGAGAAGCGGGGGAGGAGTAATGAAAAGTGGGACAGTGACATACTCCGTGGTTAAACACCTTTGCTAGAGCAATGCCAGAAACGCTTCCAGCCTGTAGCCCGATTTTTCCGCCGAATTGAGAATGAGGGAGACTTTTTTATGAACGACTTCCATATTTGCCAGGACTTTCTTTCTGTCAACACCCTCTGTTAGTCCTTTTACAAGGGCCATGATAAAGAACCAGTAGATAAGTACTTCCATTTTTTCCTTGTTGAAGTAAAGGATGTTCCCATGCATATTGACATCGATAAAGTCCTGGACGGCGCCTATTTTGAAAAGTCCTTCCATTTGAGAATGGAGAGAGGGACGGCCGGCAAAAGTCAGCTTTTCTTCATTCTTGATGATTAATCTGAGGAGCTGAGCTTCTTCGCCTGCCTCTTTTTCAAAAACGCCGAGGGTCATGAAAGATTTACGGATCATCGATGCCAGATATCTTTCGAAAAGCCAGTCAAAGGAACGTTTTGAATCACTCATTTGAGGTTTGATTTTATAGAGGAGCCATATAAAGAGCCAGGAAAGCATGAGTCGGTATCCCTGCAGTTCACCTGTTTCGGCGCCATAAGGGTCTGTTGTCAGGTAAGCTCTCCATCCGCTGTCATCTTCCCTGGCAAGTTCAGGCAGAGACATGATCGTCCTGTAGGTCTTCTTAAGGTCTTCCACTAATCCTTTGGGCAAGGTGGCTTTGCTTTCGAATGACTGATAGCCCTTGATAAGGTTCGTGCTTTTTTCCTCAAAGGCAGCCAGCACGCCAGGGTCCAATTCACCGTCAGTCATTCCTTCCGCCAGGTAGCGCAGGCTTCCCGGATTGATGGCCTCATGGAAAAAGTGGAGAAGGGACTGCATCTCCATCTCGACGAGCGCATCTTCAATGGAGTGAACCCCCCGTCCGTTGAGGTAGGCATGCAACCTTCCGTAATGCCTGCTTTCATCGTCTTCAACCTCGTGGAAGTCGAGGAAAACGTGATATTTGAATGCTTCCAGCTCTACATAGATGCCGTTGTTGAGCATTTCATTGTTAGACCTTATATATTGAAGGCCTGTTATTATATCCCTGAAGAGGCAGTATTTTTCATCGCCATGGGAAATGCCGAGGCCCTCGCCGAGGGTACTTTGTTTTATGGCGCCATCATGGATGTAACCTGCAGATAATCTTATGGTCCCTTTGGCAGACCTGAACTTATTGAGGTAAATAATGAGCGCTCTTTCATTGCCTGCGCCGTTTGAATAGGCAAAGACGTCTTCATCGACATATCCTGCCCTGTTGTAGAAGTCATAAAGGAGGAAATTCTCAACGCCGCTGAAGAGGTAGCGTTTCTTGAGCAGGGGAAAGATCTCTCTTTCATGCCTGGCAACAAGGTAGCTGTCAGGCCTTTCATCCCAGTAGGCCCGCCTGTATTCCATGCCGTATTTTTCGGCAAAGCCTTCAACCTGTCCATGGCCGTACATGGGAAGGCCGGGCATGGTGCTCATCATCATGCAGACGCCGAAATATTTATCGTCCTTGCCGAACTGGGCAACGGCCGTTTCTTCATCAGGATTGTTCATGAAGTTGACGTAACGTTTGAGTATTTGTGGATTGAATTCGAGCACGTTCTTGATGGACATGCGGTATTTGGCATTCTCTTCGTTTTTCAGCATGTTCATAAAGGCGCTGTTGTAGACGCGATGCATGCCGAGGCTTCTCACGAAGTAGCCCTCCATCATCCAGAAGGCTTCCGCCAGCAGCAGGGTTTCGGGGACTTCTTCTCTTACCCTGTCTACCACCTCACGCCAGAACTCAAGAGGAAAGAGGTTTTGGAATTCTTCATTGGAGATGGAATGCTCGGCACGGGAAGGAATATCTCCTCCTGCGCCGGGCGGCGGGAACCAGAGCCGCTGGTAATGCCGTTTGGCAAGGGTCATGGCGGCGTCAAAACGTATGATGGGGAATTTCCTTGCCACATGGAGAATGGTCTGGATAACGGCCTCTCTGACTTCCGATTTGAGGAAATTGAGTTGTGCCGTATCGTTCCAGGGCATCTGTGTTCCGTCATTCCCGTGGTAGATAAATTTTGTCTCACCGGTATGATAGTCGACGCGCTTGAAAACGACGGCTGCATCCGACTTATGCCAGTATCCCTCTTCCAGGAAGACGCCCACACGGTCGTCATGGCAGAGATCTTCTCCTTCGAAGGCATAGGATGGAAAAGGAGGATAATCGAGTTGCACAAACCAGTCGGGATGTTCGATGAGCCATCTGGAATCTATTCCCATATGGTTGGGCACCATGTCGCTGGCAAGGCGAATCCCTCGTTCCCATGCTCTTTTGCGGAGATTTTCGTAAGCATCTTCCCCGCCAAGGTCATGGGCAATGTCGTAATCGAGGAGTGAATAGGCTGAAGCGACGGCCTCGGGATTGCCGCATATCTGTTTTATCCTTTTTGAGGCACGGCTTCGCTCCCACAGACCGATGAGCCAGAGGCCCGTAAATCCTCGGGAAGCCAGTCTATCCAGTTCTTCATCGGGAATATGGTCGAGCCGGTAAATATTTTTGTCGTATGTTTTGCTCAATTGATCGAGCCAGACGTAGGTGCACTTGGCCATGAGCACCACCTTGGGCATCCAGTCGAGATCGTCGCTGAAGCGCTCCAGGTCCTCATCGTGAGAAAATTGAACGACATAGGTCTCGCCGGGCCTGAAACCGTCTCTTGCCTTTTCTTCTTCCCTGATAAGGTCGATTCCCCTGAGGATGATGTCAGCTAATCTGCCGAGAAGGTTTTTCCATCGTTTTAGAATGAATTCGATCTGCCCCATCAGTGAATCGGGAGAATCGAGAGCAGGGGAACGAAGCATATCGATAAGGTATTCATTATCGGGACCGAAAGCCGGTTTATTTTTAAAGAAGCCATTGATGGACTCCATGACGGAGAGGTAGTTTGTCGATTTTTCCAGGCTTTTGTCATTAATGAGTTCAATGAGGGGCTCAAATGCCGGATTTATATTTCCCAACCAGAGGATGATAAGCTCTTCCAGGATAAGCCTGCTGTTCGGTATGCCTGAGGGGTCGCTGCCAAAAAGGTAATCGTCGGCCTTCTTTTCTCCCTTGTAAACAGCCAGTGCAGGAAAACTTCCGGAAAAGTGTGAGTAAAGATTTTGAAGCGCTTCTTTACCGTATTGGTTTTCGAGGAATTCTTCCAGTTCGCCGAGAACGCCCGGCGCTTTCTCTTCGCTGTAGCGTCCGATAATGTAATGAAAAATGACGTCAAGAAGGCCGGCGGCATAGAGATAGCTGCCGTAGAGTGGTTTTCCTTCTCTTTTTTCCTCAATACGCCTCCTGTTTACCTTGTCGGCCAGAAGGCGTATGCCCCGCATGTTTTCCCTTACGTCGTCATCACGAATGGTTAACAGATGTTCTCTGAAATGGTACCTGTTCCTGGAATCGCTTGCTATATGGAATTCCAGTGTCAGGGCTTTTCTTTTTTTTAATTCCTCTTCTTTTTCGATCTTTTTCTGCATGTTTTTCTTTAGTTTTTAGGGGGTCTCGCCGGCTTTTTTCACCAACTTTCCGTCGTAGCAGCCGGAAGTCGTGCCTTGTCAGCCTCGTTGCAAATCCTGGTGACAAAGGCATGCTAAAGGTTGATAATGGGAGAGTATATCAGAAAAAATGTGGGGAAGTTAGGTAAAAAAAAAGGGGGATGAAAAAGGAGTGACTTTTCTCTCGCAAGGCTCAGGGCGGGAGAGATGTAAAAACGGGCTGAACTGACGCTCAACCCGTTTTTATAGAAAGGTGGCTCTTGAATCAATCCCTTAAATTTTTATGATGGTGCCCTGCCTGATACGTTTATGATTAAGGATCTTGGGGTTTTTATATAAAATCATTTCTAAATCCATATTATGTTTCTCGGCAACTTTACCAAGATCTTCACCCTTTTTAACGACATAGGGCCTGGCATCCTTTACAAGCGATTTGAAAGAGGGCTTTACATCATAAGAAAAATCGTAAACTTCGGGGCTGTCGAGAAGCTTTTTTATGGCAAATATGCTTGCATAATGCTGCTGCGTCTCCTGTGGGAGTCTGTAGAAAAGTGACTCCTTAAGGCCGTATCTTCTGATATTTTTTCTTACGTTGCCCGGTCCATAGTTGTAATAGGCAGTGATGAGAAAGCTGTAGTTGTCATACCTTTTTGCCGCATCGCGTATGTAGGAAGCGGCGGCATAGATGGCCCTGGATGGATCGAGCCTCTCGTCGATTGCATCGTTAACGACAAGCCCTTTTTCAGATGCCGTTATTCTCATGAACTGACCGAATCCACGTGCCGACTTGATCGACTTTGCTCTCGGATTTCCCCGGCTTTCCCAGGCAAAAAGCGCTGTCAGAAAATTTTCATCAATTGAATATTTTGCCGATGCATCTGCAATATACTCCCTATAGATGGATACGTTAGAAAGCCATTCGCCGATATTGTCAAGGGGCCTTTTGCCTGTACGGCGGGAAACATTTAATTGCCAGAGAAGTATTTTTTTGTTGACGAGTTTTTCCAGGTGTGGGTCCACATCCCAGATATCACTCTTTAATGCCGATTTTTTTGATATGAGGTCACGCAGAGGTTTTGTCTCAAGATCCGTGCTTACGCTTTTTACTTCAGGCATTCCCTGCTTTTTAAAGATATGCAGGTTATGAGAAGCAAAATAAGCGAAGCCTGCCAATAAGAGAATTGCCAGGGCAGAAAGGGACAGGGCCACCTTTTTATGGGTTTCACAGTACCATAGGCTGCTTTGGAATATATCATCGGCTGTCATGCACGCTGAATTGTTTTCATTCATTTTATGTTGGTCTCCAATAAATCTTTTTTTTGTTTATCTGTTCAAAATAGTTTTGCGTGGTTTCAGCAAAAGCTATGCCAAATATTGCGTTCGTTGCTAATGTCGTGTTTTAACAGGGGGGATTGCCGCGAGTTGTTTAATAAATTCTGAAGATGCTTGATAGTGTTAAATAAACTGACACTTTGTTTGTTACCTTTATTGTTTAATGGCGCAAGTATAACAGAAAAGAGGGCAAAAGATCAAGCTTTGCTTGCGGATTGCTAAAAAAGCCTGTTTTAACAGGGCTTTAAAAAACAGGACGCTTAAAGATGGCATTTTCTTTATAGCATGTATTTTTAAAAATAACCTTGTTTTTAAATGCTCCCCACGAAAAATAGGAAGTTTTATTAAAGGTAACGGAAGAAAAGTCGGCATACCCTTCTACTGTGGCGTCGAAAAACCTTGCTTTATCATGAAAAACAGCGCCGCTGAAATTGGCGCTCCCCTGGAAGCGGGCATATTCGAAATCGGCTTCCTCACAGAATATGGCCTTTGAAAAGAGGGCATCTCCATTAAAGGTAACATGAGAAAAATCGGCTTTCCGGCAGAATAGGGATTTTGAAAAGCATATTTTATGAAGGACATTTTCACCGTAAAAATCTTTGAAATTAATATGCCACTCAAAAACAGTTCCTGAAAGATTGCAGCTTTTGCCCTCTTTGTAATCTTCAGATATTTTTCTTAAAAGCAGGCCGACAAATTCATCTTGAGCCACGTCTCCCTTGCATCCTTCCGGCGCATGGAAAATACAATAATTTTTTCCCTCTTTATCCCTGTAATGTGAAGGTAAATTTTTGCACCACATATGACCTTTTGATTGAACACAGTTTGACATGAATAAATCCTTTTATTGCGGCTGTGCATAGTTAATATAAAAATATATCAAAATAAAGGAGCCTTTGCCAAAAGGTCCTTTTGGAATAATGCAAGGTGTTATATGCGTTCTTATGCTGTTTTAACTTTAATAAGAGGGATAAAGCTGTTTTAATATGTAGCAGGGGTACAAAAGAATGGGTTGGTTAAAGTGGTTATTTTTAGGTTTCGATATTATTCTGGCGCTTTTTAGCGCCGGTCACGCTCTTCTATACAAACGTAATCCCAGAGCAGCTTTTGGCTGGATTGCCCTTTGTCTGACTTTCCCTCTGGCAGGTCCCTTGCTATATTTTATTTTTGGGATTAACCGCATTAATACGAGGGCACGGGAACTTCATGGAAAAAAAATCTTCGCGCTTCCGGCGGGTTATGAGCGTCTCCGCCATGAGAGCAAAGCCTTGTTGGCAGACTTTAACCTTCCTGATGATTATTTTGTGCCTGCCGGAATATCCCATGTTCTTGCCGGCAATCCACTGACCCGGGGAAACCGGGTGGAACCGCTTTTTAATGGTGAAGAGGCTTATCCCGCTATGCTGGAGGCCATTGATTCGGCCTCTGAGCGGGTATATCTGAGCACCTATATTTTCGAAAGCGACAAGACAGGCAATACTTTTATTGATGCGTTGGCCGGGGCGACGGCAAGAGGCGTCGATGTGAGGGTGCTTATCGACGGTTTCGGTGAATGGTATTCTTTGCCAAGAAGCGGCTCCGGTCTCAGGAAAAAGGGTGTCGGTTTTTTCCGCTACCTGCCCCCCACCTTTTTGCCCCCTTTTCTGCATATCAATCTTCGTAATCACAGAAAGCTGCTTGTTGCAGATGGTAAAGTAGCTTTTACCGGCGGTATGAACATAAGGGACAGGCACCTGGAAGGAGAGAGCAATCGTCGGAAATGCACTACAGACATTCATTTTAAACTGGTCGGTTCCGTTGTTAACCAGCTTGAACAGGCCTTCCTGAAAGACTGGGATTTTGCGTCAGGGGGAGCAGGCGGCAAACCTGCCCCTTTTCATTATAAAGAACTCTCCGGCAATGCCCTTTGCCGAACCATTCTCGACGGCCCTGATGAAGATATTGATAAGCTCATAATGATATTTATCAGTTCCATTGCAACAGCAAGAAAGAAAATTACCATCCTTACCCCTTACTTTCTTCCGCCTCGTGAACTTATCGGCGCCTTGCAGGCAGCGGCTCTCAGGGGGGTTGATGTTACTCTTGTCCTTCCTGAGAAAAATAATCATCTTATCGTACACTGGGCTATGCGCAATATGTTGTGGGAACTGGTACAGTGGGGAGTGGAGGTCTGCTATCAGCCACCTCCCTTTGCCCATGGCAAGCTTTTCCTCGTTGATGATCATTACCTGCAGATCGGGTCGGCAAACTTCGACGCGCGAAGTTTGCGTCTTAATTTTGAACTGATGGTAGAGGTGTATGATGAAAAGCTGGCCCGCAAACTGGCCGGCTATGTGGAAGAAAGAAGGCTCCTTTCACGTAAGCTCAGTCTTGAAGAACTTGATGGAAGGGCTTTGCCCGTAAGGCTTCGCGACGCTCTGTGCTGGTTGTTTTCGCCCTATTTGTAGATTGAGGTTTTTTATCTTTCACCCTGGGCGGGCGCTTTTTTCTTCTTCCACTTTCTTTGCAGCCTCAGTTTTTGCTCCGGATAAATGAGGTCGGGATTGACGATCCGGTTGTCTTCGGCTACGAGATGATAATCGAAAGGGTTTTGACTGTAGGCCTCTGCAATATCCCAGAGGGTGTCCCCTTTGCGGACGGTATAATAATCAAACTCCCCAAGAGGTGGGTAGCTTCTTCCTTTTCTCATAATCGGTTTGGCCCGTTCTTTGCGCACTTCTTTTGGCAGTTTCTTTTCTTCGGCCAATCGCTTCTCTTCAGCCAGTCGCTTCTCTTCAGCCAATCGCTCCTCTTCAGCCAGTCGCTTCTCTTCAGCCAGTTGCTTCTCTTCAGCCAATCGCTTTTCTTCGGCCAGTCGCTTCTCTTCAGCCAGTCGCTTCTCTTCAGCCAGTCGCTTTTCTTCAGCCAGTTGCTTTTCTTCAGCCAGTTGCTTCTCTTCGGCCAGTTGCTTCTCTTCAGCCAGTTGCTTTTCTTCAGCCAGTTGCTTCTCTTCAGCCAGTTGCTTCTCTTCAGCCAGTTGCTTTTCTTCAGCCAGTTGCTTTTCTTCAGCCAGTTGCTTCTCTTCGGCCAGTCGTTCCTCTTCGGCTAATCTCTCCTCTTCTACAGGACCAACCTTTGATGGAACTTTATCTTCCCGAGGCGCTTCCTTTTTAGTCGCTTCTTTCCCTGGCTGCTTTTCGCTGCTGTCCTTACTTACATAAGGTGGAATTGCGACGGGAGTTGGATGCCTCATCTCTTTTTCCAAGAGAGAAGCCGGCTTCTTTTCATAACCAAAAAAGAAATAAATGAGCGCAGCTGCAAGAAGGATGATGAGCAGAATGATCTTTCCAGTGCGACCACCGCCGTTATAGATGGATTCGGCAGGAGTGACAGGCTTCGGAGAGGGTTCCCGTGTTTTTATCTCTTCTCCTGTTGTGGGGGACGTCTCCTCTTTAATGGTTTCTCTTTCTTCTTTTCTTTCATGAAAAGGTTCCTTTACATGGAAAGGAACTTCTTCCTCCTCTTTAAGGATTTCCCCGCTTTCCTCGCCCCCTTTCTTCTCTTCCTGCGCAATGTCCTTTAAAGGTTTCTGCCCGGGGAACATGTCTTCATGAGTGATCCTTTCTTCTCCTTCTTCACCGGTTTTTGGCGGGGCTGTTTCCTGAAGAACTTCTTTTTCTTCAATTGTTCTTTCAGGAGGCGCTTCTCTTTCTGTTTCTTCTGCAATTTTTCCTGTGGGCCCACCGCCTTTATCGATGGATTCGGCAGGAGTGACAGGCTCCGGAGAGGGTTCCCGTGGTTTTATCTCTTCTTCCTCCCCTTTAAGGATTTCCCCGCTTTCCTCGCCCCCTTTTTTCTCTGCCTGCGCAATGTCCTTTAACGGTTTTTGTCCGGGGAACATGTCTTCATGAGTGATCCTTTCTTCTCCTTTTTCACCGGTTTTTGGCGGGGCTGTTTCCTGAAGAACTTCTTTTTCTTCAATTTTTCCTCCAGGAGGCGCTTCTTCTTTCCTTTCAACTGCAGGCGTGAGTTGTTCTTCTTCCGCTTTTTCTTCAGTGGAAAAGGCGACGGCTTTTTCGTGCTCTTTCATGGATTCAAAAATATCTCTTACCATCGTTTCATCGAAGTGGATGCAGAGCTTGTAAATATCGGGAATGAGGCGGACGCCTTTTGTTTCTTCATCTGTATAGCAACCGTAGAGAAAACGGTGTTTCATGATAACAGGCACTGCTTTTTGTTGCTGCGCCTGGAGAAGATGTTCGTCAAAGACTGCCTGAGCAAGCACAAGCGCAGAAAAATCGCCATTCTCCATGACGAGCATTTTCCATCCCTTGCCGGGCCGGGAGCGAAAGCCGAAGCAGGTGGTTATATCAACAATGGGAAGGACCTTTCCCTTATAATCCCGGACACCGGCAATAATGGAGGGGAGAAGCGGAAGGCTTCTGCCGGGGCTGTAAGGTATGACATCCTTTACCTGCTCAGCGGGCAGAGCATACCGCCTGTCCGATATGAGGAAATCGCGTACGCCCAGTTTCTCTTTTGCAAACCTTGATTGCAGTGACAGGTCCGGTTTGCAGGTATCAATCGCTTTTGATGCCGCTCCTTCGTCCTCACGGGGATCGAGGAGTTTATCGAGTTCCACAAGGGGAATAAGTTCTTTTTTCCTGAGGGCAACATTTTTTATCCAGGGTTTTTCCGCCAAAAGAGGCAGGCCGGTCCTTTTTTCTTCCTCTTTTTTTGAGGTTTTAAGGGCCTTTCCCGTGATAAATCCGAAGAGATCATCCCCTATGCGAGTGATAAGAAGTCTTCCCCTCTGAGGCGCTTTTTTTCCTGTAATTCTCAGGCAGGCGTCGATAATGGTAATGAGTTCTCCCTTGTGAAAAGAGATACCCCTGATAAATTCCGGAAGGGCGGAAAGAGCGGTTATTTTTTGAGCATCATAAGGCAACTCTTCTTCAATACCCCCTGTGGCAAATTGCTCCCCTCCAAGATCGAAAAATGTCAGTTCTTTTTTCTTCTCACCTTGTTTTTTCTCCCGGGGCGGGATAAGTGAAGGTGAGGCTTTTTGCCATTCATCGGAAATGATGGTCCCGTAAAGGTTTTTTATGTTAATGATGGGGATAAGCTTGCCTCCCGAAGAAATGACGCTGTCTATGGTCAGGCTTTTGAGGTAAGCGGGCAGGGGAAGAAGGTCATCTTTTCTGATTCTTTCTTCATTAAGGATTTCATCGACGGTAAAGGCGGCCGCCGGTTTTTCCCTGGCAACAATGAGGAGCGATTTTTTTAATGAGCCTTTTGCCGGCAGAGCGATAAGTTTTGCAAGGTCAAAGGCGCTTATAGTCGTGCCTTCAATGTCTGCAATGCCTTCGAAATAATCAGGCGTCAGGGGGATGTGATGGATCTGCGTATCTTGAACGATGTCAAAAAAGCCGCTCTTCCTGATGGCCATGGTGGATGCGCCTATACGGACAAGACGAAAGGTCTCTTCGTCCTTTTTATCGGGCGATTTCTTCTTCCGGGAGAAAGGTTTGCCTTCTTTTTTTCTGCTCTTTTCTTCAGCCATATTGCACCTGAAAATTTAGCGGACCATCATATTTGAAATCCTATTTAGTTTTCATCGGTCAAGGGTGCTTTTTCGCAATCTCTGCGTCAATCTTCAGATTTGCTTGTGCGACGTACAGCAGTACGACTCGGCGAAACCCTTGATTTCCTTGACCTTGCAAAAAATCCCTCC
>Ga0224514_10000033_pt1 | contig 60299 bp, 55 predicted proteins | sample SF_May12_sed_USG_3_FD_169107 | JGI IMG/M metagenome (GOLD analysis project Ga0224514, IMG submission 169107) | Sediment microbial communities from San Francisco Bay, California, United States - SF_May12_sed_USGS_24 | ecosystem: Environmental > Aquatic > Marine > Sediment | place: USA... | reverse complement strand
ACAATAACGACTGAATCGAAACTGGAGATACAATCTGGAAGCCTGAACATCGATTCAACGAGCAGTATCGACGTGACCGGCAAGGGTTACCTTGGCGGCAGGCGCAACGGGAACAGCGGTGAAAACGGGCGGACGATAGGAAATACAGCGTCAGGCGGCAGCAAAAATTCGGATGGCGGCAGTTACGGTGGTCATGGCGGCATGAGTAGTTCAACAACAGGCACATACGATGGTGTAAACGAAGCCTATGGCGATTTGACAGACCCCAACGAAGTGGGAAGTGGTGGAGGTGGTTCTGCCTGGCATAGTGATGAGGCAGGAAATGGAGGTGGGCTTGTAAGGATTAAAACGGGGGTATTGACTCTCGCTGGATATATAATAGCAAATGGAGAAATGGGAGTCGACCAGTTCAGTGGCGGCGGCAGTGGAGGTGGTGTAAGGATAGAAGCTTCTACTATTTCCGGCAGCGGCATAATCAGCGCAAACGGTGGGTTGGGTGGAAGCACTTCGGCAGGCAGTGGCGGCGGTGGTCGCATTGCCTTGTATTATGACACGATGACATTGCCCGAAGGAAACATTCATGCCTATGGCGCAAGGAGATCGACTACAGGTACCGATACATATAAAAATGGCGGGGCTGGTACGATTTACCTGAAGGCCACCGACAGTACGAATGGCTCTATTATTGTAAATAATGATGGTGTTGAGCATACGAAGATAACGCCTGTGCCGGGGGGGACTTACGATACCATTACGGTAAAGGGTGGGAGTAATTTATATCTTTCGAAGGGGCTGAATGTTCTTGGCGACCTGACCCTTGTCAAGAGTGGTGTAACGGCCTCAGATGTAATTGTTGTGTCTGGTGCACTGATGCTCATAGATAACAGTGTTCTTAGTCATAGTGCTGCGACAATAACGACTGAATCGAAACTGGAGATACAATCTGGAAGCCTGAACATCGATTCAACGAGCAGTATCGACGTGACCGGCAAGGGTTACCTTGGCGGCAGGCGCGACGGGAACAGCAGTGAAAACGGGCGGACGATAGGAAATACAGCGTCAGGCGGCAGTAAGCTGATGGATGGCGGCAGTTACGGTGGTCATGGCGGCATGAGTAGTTCAATAACAGGCACATACGATGGTGTAAACGAAGCCTATGGCGATTTGACAGACCCCAACGAAGTGGGAAGTGGTGGAGGTGGTTATGCCTCGTATAAGCAGCAGGCAGGAAACGGAGGTGGGCTTGTAAGGATTAAAACGGGGGTATTGACTCTCGCTGGATATATAATAGCAAATGGAGAAATGGGAGTCGACCCGCACGGTGGTGGCGGCAGTGGAGGTGGTGTAAGGATAGAAGCATCTACTATTTCCGGCAGCGGTATAATCAGAGCAAACGGTGGATTGAGTGGAGGCATTTCGGCAGGCAGTGGCGGCGGTGGCCGCATTGCCTTGTATTATGACACGATGACATTGCCCGAAGGAAACATTCATGCCTATGGCGCAAGGAGATCGACTGCAAGTACCGATATATATAAAAATGGCGGGGCTGGTACGATTTACCTGAAGGCCACCGGCAGTACGAATGGCTCTATCATTGTAGATAACGGTAGCGTAGAATATACGAAGGTAACGCCTCTTGCTTCGATTGGAACCGGAACGATTACAGCAGTTAATGAGGTTGTTATTGATAACGCTTACAGCATTACCGACAGTCAGGCGACCTGGCAACCGGGCGCCCTTAAAGGTTTGAAATTCAGGCCTCGCAAGGATGTGGACCGTTACTTTACAGTTCTGGATAATACGTCAACAACTTTATTTACAGATATCAGTGAAGGAGCACTTGATCTCGATGCATCTGTAGGAGATAGCTATACAGGCGTTTATGTTTTGGATAACCTGACCGTTAAAGAGAAGGGGAGGCTTAAAACTCCTGACTGGCTGATTGTGGATCAGGCCATTGTGATTAACGGCGCCTATCTCGAAGCCGGCACTGTTCACTCAGCAAATGTATCTGTGATTAATGGGGGAACCCTTTCGCAAATAGCGACTACCGGGAGTACAGAACATCATCTTGAGATGAATGTGTCAGGCACGGTAGAAATAGATGCTGACAGTAAGATCGATGTGACCGGTAAGGGCTACCTTGGAGGATATAAACCGGGGAATAGCAGCATTAATGGAAGAACTTCGGGGAATACTTCTTCAGGGGGCAGTACGAGCCGTAATGGCGGAAGTTATGGAGGCCTTGGAGGTCTTTTATCCGGCGGTTCAGTTAATGTAACTTATGAAAACTTTAGCTCTTTCAGTGAAGTCGGTAGTGGTGGTGGAGGATATCCAACGAGTTATCAGGGAGGAAATGGAGGCGGCTATCTGTTGCTCAAAACAGACACTCTGAATGTGGATGGAAATATTATTGCCAATGGTGAAAGCCCTGCTAATTCAAGTGTTGGAGCCGGCAGTGGTGGAGGGATAGTCATTGATGCCTGGATGATTTACGGTAGTGGGAAAATCACTGCTAATGGAGGGATTTCAGCTGCCGGCGGCGGAGGAGGAGGGGGACGGATCGCTATTTACAGTAATAGTATTAATTTCCCTCCGACTAACATAGAGTTTAAAGGCGGCTTGAGTGGAAGCGGCAGTAACGGAGCAAGAAATGGAGGAGGGGGAACATTACATATTGGTACAAAATAATCTCTTCTCCTTGAAGATGGATAAGAGTTTGTTTATTTTTTTTGAATCCCTGGCTGCTGCATCTTCCGCAGCTAGTCCCAATAAAGTTGGGATGCAGTCTCTGCGCTCATACCCCGCTGGTTGCGGCGGGGAGGTTGATTGATATTTTGAGAAATTGCGTATCTGAAAAAAACGTCTTAAACTTAATTCTTTTTCCGCCCACAGCGGCACTTATTGTTTTTTTCCTGTTTAACCCGGCTAACAGTTTCCTGATGAGCCGGGATTTCCTTTTCCTGCCTGCTGTATCAGACGATATGCCTCTGACATTTCCATAAATCTGCAACATTTCTTAGAAATCCTGGTATTTATAGATTTTTAAACACTTGCCAATCATGTAATATATAGGTATATAAGAAAAAAATCAGACCAGGAAAATGACTGAATCTACCCTTCAAAAACTTGAGGACCATATAAGTAAATTTCCTGCCTCACCCGGTGTGTATCTCATGAAAAGTGACAAAGGGGAGGTTATCTATGTGGGAAAGGCGAGGAGCCTGAAAAGCCGTGTTCGCTCCTATTTTAACGGTCATGATGAGAGATATCATGTCAAGTTTCTCATGAAGCGGGTCGATTCAATTGAGGTGATGGTAACCGGTACGGAGAAGGAGGCCCTTATTGTTGAAGATATTCTCATAAAAAAACACCGTCCCCGTTACAATATTAATCTCAAAGACGATAAAACCTACCTCAGTCTAAAGATAGACATGAACCTCGATTATCCCCGTGTTGAAGTTGTTCGTATTAAGAAAAAAGATGACGGGAAGGGCGTGCGATATTTTGGGCCCTATGCTTCGGCCCAGGCCCTTAGAGAGACGCTGGCCCTCATCCAGAAAGTATTTCCCTTGCGAACATGCAGGGAGAGCAATTTCAAAAACAGGGTGAGGCCTTGTCTCAGTTATCAGATTAAAAGATGCTCAGGACCTTGCTGCGGCCATATCGGGATTGCCTTTTACCGGGCAATGATGGAAGAGGTTGTTCTTTTTCTTGAAGGCAGAAGCGGTGAAATTATTTCACGATTTAAGAAAAGGATGAAGGAAGCGGCCGGTGAACTTGAATTTGAGGAAGCTGCCAGACTGAGAGATTGCATCGATAATATTAAGAGGACCCTTGAAAAACAACGGGTTTTTACCAGGCTCTCCGATGAAAGGGATGTGGTCGGTTTGTTCCGTGAGGGGACGGCGCTGGCAATTTATGTGCTTTTTATACGGGAAGGGAAGGTGAGCGGAGGGAAGGGATTTAATTTTACAAACCAGGAAATGCCCGATAGTGAGATTATCTCTTCCTTTGTGAGACGTTATTATAGCGGGGGACGGTATGTGCCTGCTGAAGTAATTATTCCCTGTGACATAGAGGATATACCTGTTATGGAAGAGTGGCTTGGTGAACTTCGTGAAAAGCGTGTTCGCCTTACCTGTCCCAGGAGAGGGGACAAGGTTAATCTGCTTCAAATGGCATCGAAGAATGCCGGGCAGACTTTTGTGGCAGGGAGGAAAAAGGAACTTTCAGGACAGGCCTTGCTGGAAGAGGTGATGAACACTTTTTCTCTTAAAAAAATACCCCAGAGGATGGAGTGTTTTGATATTTCAAATATCCAGGGAACCAATGCAACAGGGTCTACGGTTGTTTTCATTAATGGTGAAGCCCGTAAGGACAAATACCGCCGGTTCAAAATTAAAGGCGCAGACGGGAGTGATGATTTTGCCATGATGTATGAGGTGTTGACCCGCCGGTTAAACCGGGGTCTTGATGAAAAAGACCTGCCGGACCTTATTGTTGTCGATGGCGGGCGCGGGCAATTGGGCGTGGCAATGAAGGCGCTTGAAGAATCCGGTCTCTCGGAAGAAATCGATCTCCTTGCTCTGGCCAAGGAAAAGGTTTTTCATGTGAAAGGGGGCAAGGAGAAGCGTGATGAACGAGTTTATGCGCCGGGCAGAAAGAACCCTTTAAAGCTTAAGGAGCGAAGCGGTATGCTCTTTTTGTTCCAGAGAATAAGAGATGAGGCGCACCGGTTTGCCGTTGCCTATCATAAAAAACTGAGAGGGAAAAAGGCCCTCTCTTCGCCGCTTGATGATATTAAAGGGCTTGGGCCGGTGACTAAAAAGGCGCTTATTTCAAGGTTCGGCAGTCTCCAGGGAATCATTGAGGCTTCTGCCGGGGAACTTGCGTCAGTAAAGGGAATCAGCAGGACATTTGCCGGCACTTTGCTTAAAGAACTGGCCCGCCGTTCGTCACAGGAATGAACCAGGGGAGCGGCGGATGTGGGGTGCCTGAAGAGAATTTTATTTAAAAGGTGTTTTGATGGAAGTACATTCTTTTTTTCTTCACCTTATCATTATTCTCATGTCCGCCCGTTTTCTCGGCGAGGTTGCAGCCCATATGGGCGCGCCGTCGGTAACGGGTGAAATACTGGCGGGCATCATCTTCGGTCCCAGTATTCTCGGGCTTATCCAACCCAACGATATACTGAAACTCCTTGCCGAGATAGGCGTTATTCTGCTTCTCTTCGAAGTGGGCCTCGAAACGGACATTACCGAACTTACAAGGTCCGGTGCAAAGGCAACCATTGTTGCTATTGTTGGTTTTGTCGCCCCTTTTCTTTTCGGTTTCTGCATCAGTTACGGAATTTTCAATCTCAGTCTTCTCGTTTCGCTCTTCATTGGCGGAACCATTACGGCAACAAGTATAGGGATTACTATCCGGGTGCTTACCGACCTTGATCGTCATCACAGTCATGAGGCCCAGGTAGTGCTTGGTGCTGCCGTTATGGATGACATTATGGGCATTGTCCTTCTTGCCATCCTGTATGAATTTTCAGCAGGCGGCGGGGTAAGCCTTGGAAACTCGGTAAGGGTAATTATTTTTGTTGTTTTATTCCTCATGATGGCTCCCTTGCTGGCAAAGCTCATCTCGGGATGGATAAGGAAGGTAGAAGCTATCAGCCAGACGAGAGGCGTTATATCGACGACAGTTGTTTCCCTGGTTCTCTTCTTTGCCTGGCTTGCCCATGCTGTGGGCGCTCCTGAAATACTGGGAGGATTTGCCGCCGGTCTCGCTCTTAGCCGCCGCTTTGTTCTCCCCATGGGAGTGGCTATACATTCAGACCCTGATTTTGCAGACAGGGTAGACAATGATATCAAGCCTATTATCCATCTCTTTACTCCCATCTTCTTTGTTATGGTGGGCCTCTCTCTTAATTTCAGGGTCATAGACTGGACTTCGTCCTTTATCTGGTCCTTTTCAATTCTTATTATTATTGGCGCTTTTGCCGGCAAGCTTCTCGGTGCAATGATTATAAGCGATAATATGTACAGGAAATTTCTTATCGGTTTCGCCATGATACCCCGGGGAGAGGTAGGGCTTATCTTTGCCGAACTCGGCAGGGCCTCAAATATATTGAGCAACGAGGTTTATGCGGCCCTTATTATCGTTGTGGCCGTGACAACAGTCATTCCTCCCCTGGTGATGGAGCGATTTTATGTTCGCTATGGTGAGAGGATCGATGGTGATGAAGAGAAAAAAGTGTGGACTTAAATCGGCTTTTGTACTATATTGGGTGGCTGGTATCGGGGCGTAGCGCAGCCTGGTAGCGCACCTGAATGGGGTTCAGGTGGTCGGAGGTTCAAATCCTCTCGCCCCGACCAATCAAAAACAGCCACTGTGGCGCAACCAGCGGTGTATGTATGTGGAGTCCGGCTTCCACTTTGAAGCGGCAAGCCACGGGGAAGGCGCCCGCCGGAGATTCAAAATACCCTTCAATATTTCAGCAGTTAATATCCTTGAATATTCTTGTTACAAATGATGATGGCATCCATTCCGAAGGCATAACCCTTCTTGCCGATGCGCTGGAGGAAGCGGGTAATGTTTATGTTGTGGCTCCCGACAGGGAAAGAAGCGCAACGGGGCATTCCCTGAGTCTCCATCATCCCCTGCGCGTCGATGAAGTTTCAAAAAATCGTTATGCTATTGACGGTACGCCCACGGACTGTGTCAACCTGGCCGTCAACGGCCTCCTTGACGTGAGGCCGGACATTGTTGTTTCCGGCATAAATAAGGGCGCTAATATGGGTGATGATATTACTTATTCGGGGACCGTGTCGGCTGCCATGGAGGGGACACTTCTCGGTATTCCTTCCATTGCCATGTCTCTGACGACGAAGAGCGGCTTCATATTTGATACGGCTATCGATGCCGCTTTAAGAGTAACAAGGCGTGTCGTGGAAAAGGGGCTTCCCAAAGATACGCTTTTAAATGTCAATGTTCCCAATATCAAAAAGGAAGCCCTTCAGGGCTGGAAGATTACGAGGCAAGGGAAACGTATTTACGGTGATGCCGTCGTCGAAAAACTTGATCCAAGGGGAAGGAAATATTTCTGGATAGGAGGGGACAGCCTTGGATTCGAGCATATTGAGGATTCCGACTTTCAGGCCGTATCGGAGAATTTTATTTCCGTTACGCCCCTGCATCTTGATTTGACCAATTACAGCTCCATGGAAGAGCTAAGGCCGTGGAGTTTCTGATAGAATGATCGATCACAGAAGGGCGTCACGCCGTATGATAAATGAATATGTCATCTCCCGCGGCGTAAATGACAAAAGGGTGCTCGAAGCCATGATAGAAGTGCCGCGCCACCTCTTTGTGGAAGAGGCCTTTCAGGGTATTGCCTATGGAGACAAGGCCCTTCCCATCGGTGACGGACAGAGCATATCGAGGCCTTATACAGTGGCCAAAATGACGGAGGCCCTTGGCCTTGAAGGGGGAGAAAGAGTGCTCGAAATCGGTGGTGGTTCTGCCTACCAGTCCGCCATATTGTCCAGGCTGGCGGGGGAAGTTTTTACCATTGAACGGCTTGGCTCCCTGGCTGTAAGAGCCAGGCGGCTTCTTCATACATTAAAGTGCATGAATGTTCTTTTTAAGGTGGGTGACGGGACGCTTGGCTGGAAAGACAAGGCCCCCTTTGATGCCATACTGGTGGCAGCTTCCTTTTCCAATGTTCCCGAAGAGCTTCTTTATCAGTTAAAGGAAGGTGGCAGGGTTGTCATGCCCGTAGGCAAAGCTGAAAAACAGCGGCTTAAAAGATTTATCAGGAAGGGTGAAGGATTCAGGGAAGAAGATCTTGGTGAGTGCATCTTTGTTCCTCTCATCGGGGAGAAGGGCTGGAGTGAAAGGGAAGTGAATGATTAGAAAAACTTATGACTGGGTTATGCAGTGGGCCCACTCTCCTTATGGCACCTGGGCTCTTTTCTGGCTTGCTCTCGCCGAATCCTCTTTTTTCCCCGTGCCCCCCGATGTTCTTCTTATGGCCCTTTCCCTTTCCGTTCCGGCAAAGGCTTTTATTTATGCAGCTATCTCCTCTGTCGGGTCCGTGCTGGGCGGTGTGGTGGGATACTTCCTTGGTCTTGGCCTCATGGAAGCGGTAGGAAAGCCTATCCTTGAATGGTATGGCGTAATGGAAAAATTTGATATAATAAGTGCTTATTATCAGGAATATGACGCCTGGGCCGTGGCCGTGGCCGGTTTTACACCCATACCGTACAAGGTTTTTACTATAGCTGCAGGGGCCTGCGAGATAAATTTGATTGTTTTTATTCTTGCGTCACTTGTAAGCCGTTCGGCCCGGTTTTTTATCGTTGGTGGCCTTATTTACAAGTTTGGCGAACCTGTTAAAGGATTTATCGATAAATATTTTAATATATTGACCCTTGTTTTTACCGTCCTTCTTATTGGTGGTTTTGTCCTTCTTAAATTTGTTTTGTAATGGTTATGACACTTAAGTTGATAAAATATGCCGTTCTTATATTTACTCTGTTTTCTCTTTTTGCCTGTGGAACAGGTTACGGCATTTACCATAAGGTGGCTCCCGGTGAAACCTTTGACAGCATATGTCAGGCATATAACATGAGCAGGGCCACAGTTGCCCGAATGAACGGTATTTCAGATCCCTCCTCGGTAAAGCCCGGTGATGCGCTCTACATACCCGGCGCCAGTGTAAGAGTTGATTCTACCGGCATAGCTGCTGCCACTGAAAAGCCTCCAAATGTGAAGTATGATGAAGTTAGACGGGGAGAGGAAATAAAAAAGGAACCTTCCGCCCCTAAATATGAAAAAAGAACCAAGCCTCTTGTTGTTAAAAAAGTATCCTTTCGCTGGCCCATAGAAGGGGAGGTTATTTCAAGGTTTGGAAAAAATGGAGCGGAGCTTCATGACGGCATAGATATCAAAGGGGATTCAGGACATCCTGTCAGGGCATCTGCTGCGGGGCGGGTAATTTACAGTGGGAATGAGATAAAAGGTTACGGTAATATGGTCATCATAAAACATGAAGGCCGTTATTCTACCGTTTATGCGCACAATCGCAGCAATGCAGTGATAAAGGGGAACTTTGTTAAGAGTGGTGAAGTAATAGCCTATGTGGGAGAGAGTGGAAAAATCGGTACGGCTGCCGTTCATTTCGAAATCAGGGAAGGGAAGGTTGCCCTGGATCCGCTTACACTTTTACCATGATATTAATTGAGGTTTCCCTTGGGAAATAATTATTTGGAGGATTTTAATGGAGCAGTTAAAGAAGATTATAAGGGACGTGCCCGATTTTCCTAAAGAAGGGATTGTTTTTAAGGATATAACGACGCTTCTTGCCGATGCAAAATCTTTTCAGAGAGTAGTCGACCTTATGTCGCACCGGTATATCGATAAGGATATAGACCTTATTCTTGGTGTTGAAGCGAGAGGTTTTATTATGGGCTCCGCTCTTGCCTACAAGCTGGGAAAGGGTGTCGTACTTGTGCGCAAGCCGGGAAAACTTCCCTATAAAACGTACAGCACAAGTTATGAACTTGAATATGGCACGGATGAATTGCATATTCACCAGGATGCCATAAAAAAAGGTCAAAAAGTACTCATTGCCGACGACCTTCTTGCGACGGGCGGAACGGTAAAGGCCGTTATTGAACTGATAGAAAAAATGGGTGGGGAAATTGTCGAGTGCAGTTTTCTTGCAGAACTGGAATTCCTCAATGGAAGGGATAAGCTCAAGCCGCACGAGGTTTATTCTCTGCTTAAGTTTTGATTTCCAGTCCCGGATTTGAAATTTTGGCGCTTACATTTTGTTGACATTGTTGAGCCGGTTGTGGTAAAAAAGTAAATTCTTTTAAGCGGTTACTTTAGGGGCCGTTTTATGTGGTTTCACTGAAAATGGTGAGTGTAGCTCAGTTGGTAGAGCACAGGATTGTGGCTCCTGTGGTCGTGGGTTCAAGTCCCATCACTCACCCCATCAACCTGGATGAGACCGGTTCGCAGTGAGGCCTTTTTAACAAGGTTGAAAATAAAGAAGGGTTTGCCAAATGATGGCAAACCCTTTTTTATTTTGTTGGATTGGTTTTTTTGTAAAGGATGAAACAAAGGGTAGCTTCAGCTTGCTTTGCTGAGTATTTCTTCTATCTTGTTGACCAGTTCGGAGGAATCAAAGGGTTTCTGAATATATTCAACGGCGCCCATTGATAAAAGCTTTGTTCTGTTTGATGAAGAGGGAAGAGCAGAGACAATGACAACGGGGATGTCTCCATGTTTCGGATCTTTCTTTATTTTTTCACAAAACTCGAAACCATCCATGCCGGGCATCATGAGGTCGAGTATGATAATATCGGGCCGCTTCTGTTCAATTTTCTCAAAGGCTTCAATACCGTTAATCGCTGTTGTTACTTTAAGCCCCCGTGACATGAAGAGATATGACAGCATTCTGCCCATTACCTGCTCGTTTTCGACTACCAGGGCCAGTTTTTCATCTGTTAACATCTGCTTAACCTCCTGAGTTGGACTTTCAGCATCCAAAGCCTTAATAGGCTTGATTCTAATAGCATGCCCTTTCACTGTCAATGATAAAAATATCTTTAATGTGCAGGCTCGGGCCAGATGCGTCCGATAGCTTTCCTGCTACTTTTGATGCTGTGAAAAAGGTGTTTTTAGAGCTAATTATGTTGCCTAAAATGTTGACTTGATGGGCTTTACTCTGTTAATATGCATCATGTCCGCTCAAGTGGTAATGTGCCTGACTTGGGTTAGGGTTTGTTCAAAACTATCTGTTTTTAAAGGTTCTATCCCGGGAGGTTTCCTCCCTTTATTTTTGCGAGGGTGGCGGAACTGGCAGACGCACCAGACTTAGGATCTGGCGGGCAACCGTGGGGGTTCGACTCCCCCCTCTCGCACCATTTGCATGTCTCGTGAAAATCTGAAAAAAAAAGAATATATTTAGAGGTTTTAAATGAAATTTGATGTTGAAAGTATTAGTACCGTAAAAAAGAAAATTAATATTGTCTTTCCAGGTGAAAAGGTTGGAGAAAAGATAGATAAGGCTTATAACCGGTTGAGGAAAACGGTAAAGATTGATGGTTTCAGACCGGGGAAGGCGCCCAGGAGTTTGCTGGAAAAGCGTTATAAAGACAGAGTGCTCGGTGAGGTGCTGGATGATATACTGAAGGAAAGTTATCCGGAAATCATCGCCAAGGAGGGGCTTGAACCTGTGGCTTACCCTGATTTCGGTGGAGAGGAAATCCAGGAAGGTGAAGACTTTGCCTTTTCTCTTTCTGTTGATGTAAGACCTGATATTGAGCCCAGAGATTATGAAGGAATTGCTCTTAATAAAGAAGATACTGCTATTTCCGATGAGGATGTGGCTGGAGAGCTTGAAAAACTGCAGAAAAACTTTGCCGCTTTCAGTGATGTTGAAGGGAGGGGGATAGAAAAAGGCGATGTGGTTACCTTTGATTTTGAAGGATTTATCGATGGAGAACCGATAGAAAATGGAAAGGCTGAAAATTCGAACCTTGAAATTGGTTCGGGGCAGTTCATTCCCGGTTTTGAAGAAGGTATGGTAGGGATGGGCAAAGGTGAAAGCGGTGATGTAAAGGCGGCTTTTCCCGATGATTATCATGCTAAAGAGCTGGCAGGAAAGGAAGCTCTCTTCAAGGTAACCATTAAGGAGGTCAAGAAGGCGGAGCTTCCCGATCTGGATGATGAGTTTGCAAAGGATGTGGGTGATTATGATAGCCTTGATGCGCTTAAAGAGAGAATTTCAACAGACCTTAAGGCAGCGAGAGAGGAAGAATCGAAAAGAAAGCTGCATAAAGACCTTGTTGACGCTATAATTAAGGAAAACGCTATTGAAGTGCCTGAATCAATGGTAAAAAGGCAGGCCCAGTACAAGGCCGATGAGACAAGAAAGCAGATGACTTCCTACGGAATGCCGAAGGAGGAGATTGAGCGGAATATTTCATCCATGGCTGATGCGATCATGGGTGATGCTGAAAGGCAGGTAAAAAGCGGCCTTCTTCTTGAAGCCATTGCCGAAAAAGAAGGCATTGCCGTTGAAGAGGAAGATATTGACAAGTATTTTGCCGCGATGGCCGAAAAGAGTGGCCGTCCTCTCGATGAAATCAGGAAGTACTTTGGAGACAAGAGAGACTATGTGACAACCACTGTTTTGGATAATAAAATTCTCGATTATCTTCTCGAAAAAGCAAAAATTAGTTAAGGAGCATTAATTATGAATCTGGTTCCTATGGTAGTTGAGCAGACAAGCCGGGGTGAAAGGGCCTACGATATTTATTCGAGACTCCTTAAGGACAGGATCGTCTTTATAGGAACCGGCATTGATGACAATGTGGCAAACCTGGTTGTTGCCCAACTGCTTTTTCTCGAGTCGGAAGACCCGGAAAAAGATATTTATCTCTATATTAATTCGCCCGGAGGGGTTGTAACGGCGGGCCTTGCAATTTATGACACCATGCAGTATATCAGGCCCAGGGTGGCTACTGTTTGTATCGGTCAGGCTGCTTCCATGGCGGCTTTGCTGTTGGCAGCAGGTGAGTCGGGAAAGCGATATTCCCTTCCCAATTCAAGGATACTTATTCACCAGCCTCTTGGCGGGGCCCAGGGGCAAGCCACAGATATCGATATTCAGGCCAAGGAAATCCTGAGGATGAGAGAAATGCTCAATGGCATTCTTTCGAAACATACAGGGCAGAAAATGGAAAGGATTACGGCAGATACAGACAGGGATTTTTATATGTCTGGTGATCAGGCAAAAAAATATGGTATTGTTGATCACGTAATAGAAAAAAATGAGCAGCTTGCTTCAATTAAGTAGGACTGCTGCCGGGTTTTATCGTTATGACGAAAAAAAGTAATTTGATGGACCTTTTGAATAAACATTATTTCTGCAAAGGAGATTGAAATGACGGCATCGAATCTTGTCTGCTCTTTTTGCGGAAAGAAGCAGGAAGAAGTAAAAAAACTTATTGCCGGACCTACCGTATATATATGTGACGAATGTATTGAACTCTGCAATGATATTATGGCGGAGGAACTTGAGCAGGAGGAAAAGGCCCAGGTCAGCTCTACCGTTCCCAAACCCAGAGAACTCTATGAGGCCCTTCAGCAGCACGTCATCGGCCAGGAGAGGGCTAAAAAAATTCTCTCTGTTGCCGTACATAATCATTACAAGAGAGTAAATTCCAGACTTGATATGGGGGGTGTCGAGATCCAGAAGAGCAATATACTCCTCCTCGGTCCTACCGGTTCAGGGAAAACGCTCCTGGCAAAGACGCTTGCCAATATTCTTAATGTGCCTTTTACCATTGCCGATGCTACGACCCTTACAGAAGCCGGTTACGTGGGAGAGGACGTGGAAAATATAATACTGAGCCTTTTACAGGCGGCTGATTATGATGTTGAAAAAGCATCGAAAGGGATTGTCTACATCGATGAGATTGATAAAATATCGAGAAAGTCGGACAATCCTTCCATAACGAGGGATGTATCCGGTGAAGGTGTTCAGCAGGCCCTTCTCAAACTTATTGAGGGAACTATTGCCAGTGTTCCTCCAAAGGGCGGCAGGAAGCATCCTCAGCAGGAGTTTCTTCAAATTGATACGACCAATATTCTTTTTATCTGCGGTGGCGCTTTCCTTGGCATTGAAGACATTGTCGAGAGAAGGATCGGGAAGAAGGGGATCGGTTTCGGCGCTGAAATGGAGAAAAAGGAGAAGAAGAGGCTCGGTGAACTCCTTGCCAGGGTTCTTCCTGAAGACCTGCTCAGGTTTGGTCTCATCCCTGAATTTATAGGAAGGCTTCCAGTCATTGCGACGCTTGATGAACTTAACGAAGAGGCCCTTGTAGAGATCCTTGTAAAACCCAAAAATGCCATTGTCAAACAGTATGCAAAGCTTTTTGAAATGGAAAATGTTATCCTCAAGTTTACTGACAGCGCCCTGTCTTCAATAGCTAAGGAGGCGATGAAGAGAAAGGCGGGAGCAAGAGGACTAAGAGCAATCCTGGAAAATGTGATGCTCGATCTCATGTATGAAATTCCGTCTCAGGACAATGTTGCTGAAGTCGTTATCAGTGAAGATGTCATTGTCGGCGAGGGTGAGCCTATTATGGTTTATTCCAAACAGCTGGATAAGGTGCAGGCAGAAGGGTAATTATGCTTATTGGCAATGACAATAATAAAAATGAGGGAGAAATGATGGAAAATAGTGTTCCTCTGCTTCCACTGAGGGACATTGTCGTTTTTCCTCATATGGTAGTTCCTCTTTTTGTTGGACGCGAAATGTCTATCACCGCGCTTGAAAAAGCAATGAGTGAAGGCAATGATATCATGCTTGTTACACAGAAAGATGCTAAAGTCAATGAGCCCATGCGTGAAGATTTATATGACATCGGCACCATTGCAACGATCATGCAGCTTCTCAGGCTGCCCGATGGAACGGTCAAGGTACTTGTTGAAGGGAAGCATAGGGCCAGTATTGTTGACTTTATCGTTGATGACTGTTTTCTTGCTACTTTTTCGTACCTCACCGAAGAAAATGAAGAAGGTTCAGCCGATGCAGATGCTTTAGTGAGAAGTGTTACTTCCACTTTTGGTACTTATATTAAGCTCAACAAGAAGATCCCTCCTGAAATGCTTGTTTCTGTTTCTTCTATAGAGGAGTCGTCAAGGCTTGCCGATACGATTGTGTCGCATCTTAATTTGAGAATAGAAGAAAAGCAGGAAATCCTTGAAATAATCCCTTCTTTTGAGAGGCTGGAGCGGGTTTATGCCTACATGCAGGGCGAGATAGAAGTGCTGCAGGTAGAGAAGAAAATCAAGGGCAGGGTCAAAAGCCAAATGGAAAAGACCCAGAAGGAGTATTACCTTAATGAGCAGATGAAGGCAATCCAGAAGGAGCTTGGCGAAAAAGACGAGTTCAAGGGAGAGATCAGGGAACTTGAGGAAAAAGCCAGGAAGAAGGAAATGTCTAAAGAGGCTGCCGAAAAGGTTGCCAAGGAAATCAAGAAGCTCAAGATGATGTCTCCTATGTCGGCAGAAGCGGCTGTTGTCAGGAACTACATAGACTGGATATTGGCCCTTCCCTGGAATGAGATGACGGAAGATAATGTGGAACTGGAAGAGGCGGAAGCTATCCTGGAAGAAGACCATTATGCGCTTGATAAAGTTAAAGAGAGGGTTGTCGAATACCTTGCCGTGAGAAAGCTGGCTGATAAGATGAAAAGCCCCATTCTTTGTCTCTCCGGTCCTCCCGGTGTTGGTAAAACCTCTCTTGCCAAGTCTGTTGCCAGAGCAACGGGCAGGAAGTTTGTAAAACAATCCCTCGGTGGGGTAAGGGATGAAGCTGAAATTAGAGGGCACAGGAGAACCTACATCGGGGCTCTGCCGGGTAAAATTATTCAGTCACTCAAAAAATCAGGATCTAATAATCCTGTTTTTTTGCTTGATGAGATTGACAAGATGAGCAGCGATTTCAGGGGAGACCCTGCCTCGGCACTTCTTGAAGTACTCGATCCCGAACAGAATCATATCTTCAATGATCATTTTCTCGATATGGATTATGATCTGTCCAACGTTATGTTCCTGGCGACGGCAAATAACCATTTTAAAATTCCCGGTCCTTTAAGAGACAGGCTGGAAATCATTCATCTTTCGGGCTATACGGAACTGGAAAAGCTCCAGATTGCCATTAGCTATCTTGTTCCCAAACAAGTTCGTCAGCACGGTCTTAAGGAAGACCATGTGACATTTTCCGAAGGCGCTCTATTGAAAACCATCAGGAATTATACGAAAGAAGCCGGTGTACGTAGCCTTGAACGTGAGATTGCCTCTGTATGCAGAAAAATTGCAAAAGATGTTGTTAAAAAAGGGGACAGTTTTAAAATCAAGGTGACGGCAGGAAGAATTCCCGGTTTTCTGGGAGTAGAGAAATTCAGGTACGGTAAGAAAGAGGAAATGGATTCCATAGGGCTTGGCAATGGGCTTGCCTGGACGGAAACGGGTGGAGAAATGCTTGTGACGGAAGTTACCGTTGTTCCGGGAAAAGGGACTTTGCTCATAACGGGTAAACTTGGTGATGTGATGAAGGAGTCGGCCCAGGCCGCCATGAGTTATGTACGCTCCAGGGCTGATGAGTTTGGCCTGGAGAAGGACTTTTATCAGAAAGTGGACCTCCATATTCATGTTCCCGAAGGCGCTATTCCCAAGGATGGACCTTCAGCCGGGATTACCATGGCGACAGCCGTCATCTCCGCTCTCACCAGAAGGCCTGTAAGGGGAGACCTTGCCATGACGGGAGAGATAACGCTGAGAGGGCGGGTTTTGCCTATTGGCGGTCTGAAAGAGAAGCTGCTTGCTGCACACAGAAATGGTATCAGGACGGTTCTTATCCCTCATGAAAACAAGAAGGACTTAAAGGATGTTCCCGAAAAGATTCTCAGAACAGTTAATGTAATACCGGTAAATCATATGGATGAGGTTGTGAAAGAAGCTCTCCTGGAAAAGGTGGAGAAGTCAAAGGATGATGATAATGAAGGCCCCTTTGAGAGTGGAAATCATGATGCCGTTATTACGCACTGAATCGTCTATTCTTGAACTAATATTTTTTAATAGAGAGATAGAATTTTCTTGACACTCAGGGGGGAAGCTGTTAGATTTACCACCGTTTCGTTGTCAACTGTAGTGGACTTTAGGCACTAATTTAATAATGAATAAATTAACTCAGGAGGTGTTGTTGTGACAAAAGTGGATTTAGTAAACAAGATAGCGGCGGATACGGATATTTCAAAGGCTGCTGCTGAAAAAGCAGTAAAAGCTTTTGTTGATGGAATTACCGGTGCGCTCAAAAAGGGTGACAAGGTAAGTCTGGTAGGTTTTGGTACATTTGACGTATCGAATAGAGCTGCCAGAAAAGGTAGAAATCCTCAGACCGGTCAGGAAATTCAAATTAAAGCATCAAGGGTTCCCAGGTTCAAAGCGGGCAAATCTCTTAAAGATGCGGTAAAATAAGCAGTTTGTATCAGACTTAAGGGGCGGATAGCTCAGCTGGGAGAGCATCGGCCTTACAAGCCGAGGGTCACAGGTTCGAACCCTGTTCCGCCCACCAAATAGAATAAGGAATTTCTGGGGCCGTAGTTAAGTTGGTTATAACGCCGGCCTGTCACGCCGGAGGGCGCGGGTTCGAGTCCCGTCGGCCCCGCCAGAAATTTAAAAAGCCCCCCTGAACAGGGGGGCTTTTTTATTGCCTGAATTTTCAAAAATACTTGACATTATTAGTATAATTTAGTAGCGTTCACACTAGGGATGAGTGCCCCCAAATTGAAAATGAATAGGTATGTCTTCAGGAAAAGAACTCATTTTAATTGTTTCTATTGATGGATGTAAATTTTCCATAAATATTAAGGATCTTATTGAAGTAACGGAAAATTTGGATCTTTCTTCAAAGTCTCAAGGGGAAGAGTGCATAGGAAAAGTTGAGTTCAGGGGCAGTGAAATACCGCTGGTAGACATAAAGAAAAGACTTTCTTTAACGGAAGATGCGAAGAGCGTTTACGAAACAGCTGCCGTTGTTAGAGTCTGGAATGAAATTCTTGCCATTCCTATCGATTCCGTGGAAGGTGTTTTTGAAGCAGGCAGTGCATTTTTTCCTTTCCCCCAAATGATACTGAGGGATAAAAATGCTTTTACCTTCATACATGACTGGAATGGTGAATTTGTTCTCCATATGAATTTGCCTGGCATTTACAGTAAGGAAACCATCATCAAGATTTCAAGAGATGGTCAAAGTAAGTCATGAATATCGAATATGCCTTAGATCAGCAATATCTGATCTTCAGGGTTGCCGATAAACTGATAGCAACCAATATCGCGTTAGTTAAGCGGATTTTACATTACGAATTTGTACAAAAAGTTCCTCTTGCAAGAGACTATTTTGAAGGTTTGGTCAAATTTGACGAAAAGCCCATTCCTTTTTTTAATCTGCCTCTTGCTATGGGAATTAAAGGGAAAAAGGTATCTACGGAAAACCTGATTGCTGTTCATAATGTACAAGGAATTGATATTGCTTTTAAGATCGGAAATGTCGTGACTGTGACGAGGATTGATAGATCTGCACTGGGTGAGAGTACAGAAGGCATCAAAGGAGTAGATCATAAGACATCGTGGAGTGGGGAAGAGGTCTATATTCTTAATGCAGAAAAAATTGTACAATAAGTCGCATTCAGCAAATTGTAAGGTAAATTGCAGATAGAAATTAATTATTGTTACCCGGAGGTTATGAATGGCAAGAAAACTTCTACTTGCAGATGACAGTATAACGATTCAAAAGGTCATAGGTATTACCTTTGCCAATGAAGATTACGAATTGACGGTAGTTGACAATGGCGCTGATGCCGTAACAAAGGCGAAAGAGATTAAGCCTGACCTTGTGCTTGCAGATGTTGTTATGCCTGAAAAGGATGGATATCAGGTTTGCCAGGAAATCAAGGCTGATTCAGCCCTTTCTTCCACTCCTGTAATACTTCTAACGGGAACTTTTGAGCCTTTTGATGAGGCAAAAAGTAAAGAGGTCGGCGCCGATGATAGTATTACAAAGCCTTTCGAATCACAGACACTGATAGATAAAGTAAAAGATCATCTGGAAAGAGCTGGCGGCGCACCGGTACAAGCTGCGGTAACACAAGCTCCGCCTGTAACTGAAGAAGCAGTCCCTGTCGAAGTTCCTGCTGCTCCACTTCCGGAAGCGGAAGCTGAGGAAGGGATTGTTGAACTTGGGGAAGAAGAACTCTGGGATATGACGGAAGAAGCTGCTGTCAAGGAAGCTCCTGCACCGTCTCCTGCCGAGCCGGTTCAGGAAGGAGCAGAAGAAGAGATTTGGAGTGATGAGGAATTTGCGGATTTCGGTGGCGTCTCTGAAGAGGCTCAGCCTCCGGCCGTACCTGAGCCTGTAGTTGAACCTGTTGTTGAGGAAGAAACCGTTTCCGATGAAGAATTATGGGGGGGGATCGATTTTAGTGAAGAGGAGGCTCCTGAAGCGGTTCCTGAACCTGTTGTTGAAGCCCCTGCTGTAGAGGCGCCTGCTGTAGAGGCGCCTGTATCAGCCGAGGAGGAGTTTGCTGAATTTGGTTTTGAGGAAGAGGTTGCCGCGCCTGCTGCACCGGAACAAGCAACTGAAGCAGCTGCGCCGGTTTCGGAAGAGACCTTTGAATTTGAGGAAAAAGTTGAAACAGTACCGGTACAGCCTCAAGCCCCTGTTGAAGAGGTCGTGCCTGAAGCTGTTGCCGTAGAAGCTCCAGCCCCGGAAGAACCGCTTGCAAAAGCAGGCGCAGCGGCTGTTGCCCCACAGCTTTCAGAAGACCAGATGAATGAGCTTGTTTCTAAAGTAGCCAGAGAAATTATAGAAAAAATTGCCTGGGAAGTTGTGCCTGAATTAGCTGAAACACTGATCAAAGAGGAAATTAAGCGACTTAAGGGCGAATAAAAGACGGAACTATCTCAGAAAGTTACCTCTGGAACTAAAGGGAGATTATCCTAATAATCTCCCTTTTTCAATTTAGATATTTTAACATTGTTTGGAGAAATTTTTCATGTTGGAAAAAGAGCTTGCCAAGGCTTATGAGCCCGAAGAAATTGAGGAAAAGTGGTACAAGAAGTGGATTGATAACCAGGATTTCAGGGCAGATGAGAATAGCGATAAGGAAGGTTATTCCATTGTTATCCCGCCGCCTAATGTGACCGGTTCGCTGCATATGGGACATGCCCTGAATAATACCTTGCAGGATATTATGGCCAGGATTAAAAGAATGCAGGGTTATAATGTATTATGGCTTCCCGGTACGGATCATGCCGGTATTGCTACTCAAAATGTTGTTGAAAAACAGCTCGCCCTGCAGGAGACGGTGAAAGAATCTCTGGGAAGAGAGCTATTCGTCAAGCGTGTCTGGGAATGGAAAGAAGAGTATGGTGGTGTTATTGTAAATCAACTCAAAAGGCTTGGCGCCTCCTGTGATTGGAGCAGGGAGCGCTTTACCATGGATGAAGGCCTTTCAAAGGCTGTTCGACAGGTTTTCGTCAGACTCTATGAGGAAGGACTCATTTATAAAGGGGATTATATTATCAACTGGTGCCCAAGATGTACGACGGCGCTTTCTGATCTGGAAGTTGAACATGAAGACCATAAGGGGCATCTCTATCACATAAAATATCCTTTCAAGGATGGCAGCAGTGAGCTTATTGTAGCTACGACTAGACCTGAAACCATGCTTGGCGATACGGCTGTTGCCGTTAATCCCGAAGATGAACGATTTAAGGACCTTATCGGTAAAGAAGTACTTCTTCCTCTCACTGATCGTACGATTCCCGTTATTGGAGACAGCCACGTAGATATGAATTTTGGAACGGGCTCTCTAAAGATTACGCCGGGCCATGATTTTAACGACTTCGAGATTGGCTTGAGGCATTCACTCGATGTTATCTCTGTCATGGAGAGGGATGGGAAGATGAATGAACTTGCCGGTAAATATAACGGTATGGACCGTTATGAGTGCAGGGAAGCAGTTATTAACGATCTTAAATCCGGTGGTTATTTTGTCAATATAGAGGATCATGATCATAGTGTGGGTCATTGCTATCGCTGTAGCACGACGGTAGAGCCTATGATCTCAAAGCAATGGTTTGTTAAGGTAAAGACCCTGGCAGAACCAGCCATGGAAGCTGTCAGAGATGGCAGAACGAGGATTGTTCCAAGGCAGTGGGAGAAAACCTATTTTGAGTGGATGGAAAATATCAAGGATTGGTGCATATCGAGGCAGATATGGTGGGGGCACAGGATTCCGGCCTGGTATTGTGAATGTGGTGAGACCGTTGTTGCTGTTGAGAGGCCCGACTGTTGCCCCTCCTGCGGCAATAAGGCGCTTGAGCAGGACCTGGATGTTCTCGATACATGGTTTTCTTCATCCCTCTGGCCTTTTACTACCATGGGATGGCCCGATGATACGAAGGAGTTGAAGCTCTTTTACTCTACGTCGCTTCTTGTTACCGGTTTTGATATCCTCTTTTTCTGGGTGGCAAGAATGATGATGATGGGTCTTAAGTTTATGAATGACGTGCCCTTTAAAGACGTTTACATCCATGCCCTTGTTCGAGACGCTCAGGGACGGAAGATGAGTAAATCGAAGGGGAACGTTATCGATCCCCTTCTCATGATAGAAAAGTTCGGTACCGACGCCTTCAGATTTACCCTGGCGGCCTTTGCAGCCCAGGGGCGGGATGTGAGACTTTCTGAAGACAGGATTGAAGGCTACAGGAACTTTGTAAACAAGATCTGGAATGCTTCCCGATTTGCTCTCATGAATCTTAAGGGCTATGAGGGAGACGGGCTTCAACTGCCGCCTTCAGAGAAACTCCAACTGCCGGACCGGTGGATTATTTCCAGGCTTAACAGGACTGTCGAATCGGTAACAAGGTATATTGATGCCTACAGGTTCAATGATGCGGCAAGCAGTATTTACCAGTTTGTCTGGCATGAACTCTGTGACTGGTATATAGAAATGATCAAACCTGCTCTTTATGGCAAGGAGGGTGAAGAGCGGAAGAAGGTTGTCCAGGCGGTTCTGGCAAGAGTGATGACTAACTCTTACCAGATTCTTCACCCTTTTATGCCTTTCCTGACAGAGGAACTCTACAGCTATATAACCGGTAAAGAAGAATCAATCATGAAAAGCGCTTTCCCCCTTACGGAGCCATCCTTGATTGCTGAAAAGCTGGAAGGTGACATGGAGCTTGTTATGGGTGTCATTAAGGCGGTAAGAAATATAAAGGGAGAGATGGGGGTAGCGCCGGGAACCATGGTTGAACTCATTGTTAGAGGCGGAAGCAGCGAGTCAATAGAAACGGTCAAGGGTAGCTTAAGCCTCATTGAAGGGCTCGCACGGCTCGCATCGTCTTCTTTTACCGATGGTCATGCTCCGCAGGGCGCTGCCATGTCTGTCGTCGGTGATTTAGAGGTTTATCTTCCGCTTAAGGGACTCGTTGATTTCGAGGAAGAAGAAAAGAGGCTGGAAAAAGAGATCGTCAAGGTAGAGAAGGATATAAGCTTTCTTGCCAAAAAGCTTGCCAATAAGGATTTCATAGCGAGAGCCCCCGCCCATGTTGTGGAAAAGGACAAGGCAAAGTATGATGACATGAAAGAGGCGAAAGAAAAGCTCGAAGCATCACTTGAGAGGATCAAATGTCTGAAATAAGAAGAATCATAGAGTGGGCTCTGGCCGAAGACCTGGGTAGCAGGGATGTGACCTCAGCTGTTCTATTCAGGGATCGTAAGGTCGTCTCTGGCTTTATTAAGGCCAAGGAATCCTTTACCCTTGCCGGCATCGACGTGGCAAGGGAGGTTTTTGAATCGGTCAATTCCACCATTATTTTCAGGAGCATGAAGCGAGATGGAGACAAAGTGGAAAAGGGCGATACCCTTGCCGAAATGACCGGTGACGTTGCTGATCTTATGATTGCCGAAAGGACGGCCCTTAACTTTATACAGAGGCTTTCAGGAATTGCCACATTGACGTTGCAATACACAGAAAAGATCAGGGGGAGCAGGGCAAGGGTGGCTGATACGAGGAAAACCACGCCGGGATTGAGGGCACTTGAAAAGTATGCCGTCAAGGTCGGAGGCGGTTCCAATCACCGCATGGGGCTTTACGATGGTATACTGATTAAGGATAATCACATTGCTGCCTGTGGCGGAATAAGGGAAGCTGTATCGAGAGCAAAGATGGAAGCGCCTCATACCATTAAGGTAGAGGTAGAGGTGCCGGACCTTAATGGGGTAAGAGATGCCGTTGATGCCGGCGCCGACATTATTATGCTCGATAACATGAATATTGATGACATGCGGGAGGCCGTAAGGTTGATTGCAGGGAGGGCTCTCGTTGAAGCATCAGGTAATATTACACTCGATAATATTTCAGATGTGGCTTTTACGGGAGTCGATATCATATCGGTAGGTGCCCTGACCCATTCGGCTACCGCTGTTGATGTGAGTATGAGGATTGAACAGGCGAGGTAAATCAACTATCTTCTCTTATTTATTTCTTCAGGAGTTTTTATGACAGACCTGCCTCATTTATCGGGCCTTCAGGCAAGGATAGGGTTTCAATTTTCCAGTGAGAGTTTGCTCAGGCATGCCTTAACTCACAAATCTTTTGTTAATGAGAATAAAACGCTCAATGTAGGGGATAATGAAAGGCTTGAATTCCTTGGTGATGCCGTTCTTGACCTCGTTATTTCAGAAATTCTTTATACTCTTTTTCCTGATTTAAAGGAGGGTCCTCTTTCGAAAAAAAGGGCCTCCATCGTACGAGAAGAGAGTCTGGCTGCCATTGCCAGAGAAATAGGACTGGGAGAATATATTCTTCTCGGCAAGGGGGAACTCCTGAGTGGAGGCAGAGACAAAAGTTCACTCCTGGCAGATACCTTTGAGGCCCTTGTGGCAGCACTCTATCTTGATGGCGGGCTTGAAAAAGCTAAAGAAGTTATTGAAGAAATATTTATTCCTCTCATCAAATCACCCCTTCATTTTGCCGATTTCAAATCGGAACTTCAGGAACTCTGCCAGAAGGAGAAAAGAGGGCCCATTGCCTATGAAGTTGCCTCGGAGTCTGGCCCTGATCATGACAAGACCTTTGAGGTAGTTTTACATATTGAAGGAAAACCGGTTGCCAGAGGGAGAGGAAAAAGTATAAAAGAGGCTGAGCAGATGGCAGCCAGAAGGGCGCTTAAAGAGGCAGCAGATCATGGCTAGAAAAAAGATGTTTATTGCTCCCTTCTATGTGAACCACAGAGGGTGCCCTGAACGGTGCGTCTTTTGCGATCAGAACAGCATTTCCGGGCAGGATGGCGGCATGGCTGAAGGAGATGAAATTAAGTCGGAAATTTCTTCCTATCTCGAAAGCTGGCAAGGGGAGGGGAGGCGAGAAGTTGCCTTCTATGGCGGCACCTTTACTGCGCTTCCTCTGGCCATGCAGGAGCATATGCTTGGTCAAGTAAAGCCCTTTATCGATAATGGTGAAATTGATGCCGTCAGAGTATCAACAAGGCCCGATGCTATCGATGAAGAAGGTCTTAAGCTTCTTAAGAAATATGGTGCAGCGACGGTAGAGCTGGGTGTTCAGTCTATGGATGATGAGGTACTGCGGTCCTCGGGGAGGGGGCACAGTTCAGCGGATACGGAAAGTGCGGCCAGGCTGATTAGGGAGTACGGCTTCACGCTGGGCTGTCAACTCATGCCCGGGCTACCTGGCGACAGTTATGAAAGGTCGATGAAAAGTGCATTCAAGGTTGCAGATCTCGGCGCTGAACTGGTCAGGATTTATCCGGCTCTTGTCATCAGGGGGACGGAGTTGGAAAAGAAATTTCAGGAAGGGAGCTATAGACCGCTAACCATGGAAGAAGCCCTTCCTCTCTGTGCAGATATGGTGGAGCTGTTTAGAGCAAGGAATATTGATGTTATCAGGATCGGTCTTCAGGCAGAAGAAAGCCTTGAAAAATCGCTTCTTTCAGGTCCTTACCATCCCTCTTTCGGAGAGATGGTTGAGTCGGCCATTTTTATGAAAAAAGCCAGGTCTCTTCTTGCAAAAGCATCTTACGGGAATAAAGATATTTCTTTTTCAATATCCCCTTCTGATGAGTCGGCATTCAGGGGACAGCGAAATATGAATATAAAGAGACTCAGTGCAGACTTCCCTCGTTTAAACTTTTCAATAAGAAAGGATTTTTCACTTAAAAGGGGGAAGGTGTTGATTCATTGAATAATAAATGTAGAGAGATAGTATGAGTAAACAAGCATTTAAATCCGGTTTTGTTTCAATTATCGGCAGACCTAATGTAGGAAAATCGACGCTACTCAATGAAATAGTGGGTGAAAAGTTATCCATCATTACAAATAAGCCGCAGACAACAAGGAACAGGATAACGGGAATAAAGAATATTGATGACGCCCAGATCGTATTCTGGGATACGCCGGGTATACATAAGGCGAGAGACCTTATGAATAAGGTTATGGTCAAGGCAGCCATATCAACCATATCGGAGGTGGATATCATTGTTTTTGTCATCGAAGCGAACAAGATTTCAGGCAGCGGTGATGATTTTATCATCAACCTCTTAAAAGAAGCGGGCAAACCCGTCATCCTTGTGATAAACAAGATAGATCTCGTTAAAAAGGGAGAGCTCCTGCCAGTCATAGATGATCTTTCTTCACGGTTTGATTTCAGACATATTATTCCCTTGTCCGCAAAAAAGGGGGAGGGGGTTGAAAGCCTTTTAGAGAATATAAAGGATATTTTAAAAGAGGGACCACGCTTTTTTTCTGACGATCAACTGACGGACCTTCCGGAGAGATTTATCGTTTCAGAGATTATCAGGGAAAAGCTATACAGAAGTTTGAGAGATGAAGTTCCCTATTCTACGGCCGTTGAAATTGAGGAATTTACCGAGAAGGAAAGTAAAAATGTCCTGGTTATCAAGGCCCTTATCTATGTTGAGCGTGACTCGCAAAAGAGAATAATCATCGGCAAAAAGGGGGCCATGATGAGAGAGATAGGTACAGCTGCAAGAAAGGATATAGAAGCCCTGTTGGGAGCCAAAGTCTTCCTGGAAATTTTTGTGAAAGTGAAAAGCGGCTGGAGTAGCAGTGACAGGATGCTTAAGGAACTGGGCATAGATTAATAAAGAGAAATTTATACAGATTTCACAGATTTTAATGAATTATCGTCCCCCGTCCTCCGGGCGTGGATCTTACTCCGGATATTTATAATGGAATGGAGAACCTTTTTATGATAAGGCATATCGTTTTCTTCAAGTTCAAAGAAAGCACATCTAATGATGAAAGAGAAAAGCTCATCTCGGCGCTGGAAGGACTGAAAGACAAGATTGAAGTTGTCAGGGAATTGATAGTTGGGAGGGATATTGGCAATAAACCCAACTCTTGCCATATCGCCCTTGATTCGACTTTTGAAACCTTTGATGATGTAGAGGCCTATGCCGTTCACCCCGACCATATGGAAGTGGTTAAGATGGTGAAGGAAGTTTGTGAATCATCGCTTAAGGTAGATTATGAGTTTTAGAAAGAAGAGAGTGGAAAACAGGATTTAAGCGATTATTCTATCCAGTGAACTATTTTCTCTAAATCTTCTCTGCCGGTCATGGCGCTGTTAATTTTGTCATCCATGTCCGCATATCCGATTGACATTCCAAGGACAAGACGTTTTGAGTCAGCTATGCCGAGAAACTGTCTGACTTCACCCGAATAGTCCGTAAGGTAAGCCTGGGGTACTGTGCCGAGTCCTTTTGCATTAGCAGCCAGCATGACACTCTGGATGAACATACCCATGTCGAGAATGGACCACTCGTTAAGTGATGCGTCCTGGTAGAAAAAGATGGCATGAGGCGCTCCATAGAACCTGAAGTTGGCTTTTTTAGATCTTTTGATATTTTCAGGATCGGTCAGGTCAATGTGGAAGAGCTTGCTTCTATTGTCGAGTGTTGATTTGATTCGCTCTTCAACAGGGGCCGGCCAGCCCGTTGGTTCAGGGATGTCAGGTTTTTTTACTTCATTCTCTTCAAGAAGACCGACAAGCAGCCTGGAAAGCTCATCTTTCTCCTTGCCTGAGATGATGATAACTTCCCAGGGTTGGCTGTTTTTGTAGGAGGGGCTTCGCTGAGCTGTTTCAATGACTTCAATGAGGATTTCCTTTGGGACCGTCTCCGGTTTGAACTTGCGAATGCTTTTTCTGGTTTTAATACAATTTAGGGCGTCCATTAAAGCTCTCTTTATAAAATATGATAAATGGTATATCCAGGTGAAAAATATTTATTTAATAGGCGTGTTTATGAATAAAACCCTTCCAGATTGTGAGCCACATTATTTTAATATCCAGCCATACTGACCAGTTTTCGATGTAGTAAAGGTCATGTTCAACTCTTTTCTCAATTTTTTCCAGGGTGTTAGTTTCACCACGCCAGCCATTAACCTGTGCCCAGCCAGTGATACCGGGCTTTACCTTGTGCCTTAGCATGTAACTTTTTACTATTTTCTTATATTCTTCATTATGAATAACTGCATGTGGTCTTGGTCCGACGACAGACATGCGACCCTGCAATACATTCAGGAATTGGGGCAATTCATCAAGGCTTGTTTTACGGAGAAAAGCACCGAAGGGAGTGACTCTAGGGTCAGATTTTGTAGCCTGCAGAACCTGTTCGCCATCTTCAGATACAGACATTGTCCGAAATTTATAGACCTTGATTTCTTTCCCATCAAGGCCATAACGTTTCTGTTTAAAAACGATAGGACCACTTGATGTAAGTTTAATAATAATTGATATGAGAAGTAGTAATGGAGATGTAAGCAAAAGTGCAATGGAGGCAACAAGAATATCTGACAACCTTTTGACAATGACACTCCACCCATACATGGGGCTTTCCGTTAGATTGATTAAGGGCATACCATCAAAATCTTCAATGCCCGCATTCAAGGTCATTGTCTGATATAGATCAGGCACAATTCTGACGGTTACTGTTTCATCACTGAGACTGTTTACCACATAAGTGAGTCGCTTATATGCCTGCACCGGAAGGGCTACAAATACTTGATCAACCTCATACTCTTTAATAATGTTTCTTATGTTTTTTGTTTTTCCAATGACTTTATGGCCTTCGATCACTTCACCTTTTGTTATATTGTCATCAATCAATCCGACAACTTTAAGTCCCGACCAGGGGCTAGACTTTACCTTTTTTAGAACCCTGACACCTAAATCACCTGCTCCGACAATGAGAACGAGTCTGAAGTTGTAGCCTTTTTGTCGAAAACTGCGAAGGAATTCTCTTAAAATAAATCTTTCGACGGAAAGGAGAATTATGCTTATGATCCAGAAGTAGAAAAATACCAGCCTGGAGTACTCATCTTTCCGAATAAAGTAAGTCGTGCTGACAAGTATGATCATAGCCAGGGTAGAAGCTTTTGACACATCAAATACTTCGGTAATTATTGAGGAAATTCTTCTCTGTTTATATAAGCCCATGTTTTTAAAAATAAAAGGCCATAGAATAAGGATGGGTACTAATATTATTAAATACTGCTTTGAAAGAGGATTAACTCGAATATTTTCCCACCATAAACCAGAAAACCTTATGTGATATGCAATAGTCCATGAGACAGCGATAATTAGAATATCTGCAAATGCAAAAACACTTGAGAGAAACTGCCAGTGCTTTTTAAGCATATACATACCCCCTTTAGAGAAACTCAATTAATATCAATGAATCAATAATAATGGATAATAACATAAATGATTTAATATTGCATAAAAGATAGTTAGTATAACATTTTTTCTGTAAATTCAATTTAAGGGTTGAATATGTACCTACAATATTTAACCTTGAGTATTTTTTTTAAGTTCATTGGCTGCTTTATCTGCAACGCCGGGCATACCACCCATCAATATTGTTTTTAAACCTTCATTTTTTTTGTCCTTCTTTCCACCAAAAAAAATTTATAATGATAGGCAACAGATTTTTTATACCGCTTGTTTTCTTATATGCTTTTCTTTTTAAATTAATAGTTTTACTCTGCCGAATTCTATTGCCATCAAAAAGTAAACCAACATTAAGCTCTTTATTATTCTCAATTAATTTTTTAGATTTACTTAAGTGAATTTTAAAAGTACTTTCTATTTTTTTTAAACATTCCATGGGATTATCAACTAAATCATCGTATTTAATCATAACAAAATTTCTTTTGTAAATAATAAATTTTACAAAAGTAGAATATAAATTAATGATAAAATAGTAAATATTTGCACTAAAATAGTTTTTTGATGGTTGTTCTATATCCTTTTTTTGAAAAGCATTAACTACATGAGCCGGGTTTCTAATTAAATAGATGCAGTACAACTCATAATCCAAATATCTACTCAGAGCTAAAGCTCTTGACGGATATTTAGATGAATCAATAATGATATTTTCATCAATTTCTTCAAAAATTGATGAAAATAAATTATTGATGTAAACTTTATACATTTTAAGGTGTTTTGAAGGTAAGAATCCAAAAAAATTAATTAAGAAAGAACGGTGAAACTCTATCTTCATCGAAAGAGTGAGCAAATCATCATATGTAATTATTTTGGGAAATTTAGAAAAAAACTTTTTTTCTATCTTGCTCCAAAAAGTATATTTAAAATCATTTTTTTTCGAACCATGAGGAATTCCTCGTAAAGTGGGAAACCTGACTAATTCACCACAACTAAATATGTCTTCCGAGTTCCCAAGTATTATGTCAAGCAAGGTTGTCCCACTTCGACCGGCACCCATTATATAAATAACTTTTTTTCTCAAATTACTTTTATATTCTCTCTTTAATTATTTTAGCTGGGTTTCCTCCAACGACAACTAAGTCAGGAATGTTCTTGGTTATAACAGACCCCGCTCCTATCACAACTTTATTTCCAACCGTTATTCCAGGAAGAATGATAACATTTGCGCCAATCCATACATCGTTTCCTATTGTTGTTGTTTTGTGAATTTTACCCTGAACTCGTACGGGATCTTTTATTGATGAATAATTATGATTTCTTGTATAAATTTTTACATCCGGCCCCATAATCACATTGTTACCTAAGGTAGTATTGGACTGAATCATGCACCGCGTGCCTAACTCAGAAAAATTACCAATTTTAATATGAGGTGATATATCTGAGTTATGTTTAACTACTAAGCCCTTACCACATTTATCCGTAAAGTTAGAGACTAAAAACTTTCTAAACAAGGGGAAAAATAAACTGTATGGCCTATAATTTTCTGGTGTAAATCTGATGGCACTAATGTATATAAAGTAAAGAAAGTATTTAAATATTTGTTTAATATTCTTCATTTTTAGAATTTCAATGTAAGAATTACGGAGATGTTTTCTTGAGATATATTAATTGTTTTGTAAGTTCACGAAGGGTCATTAGAATAAACCAGCTATCCTGAATAAGATATCTTTTCCATAGTCTTCTAGGATCTTTAATTAAACGCCAGAACCATTCAAAGCCTATATTTTGGATAAATTTGGGCGCCCTCTGGATATTTCCAGCTGCAAAATCGATAGCTGCTCCAACACATAAAATAATACAATCATTTAACTGATTTATATTGGAAGAAGCCCACTTTTCCTGTTTAGGGGCTCCCACTCCAAAAAAAATGATATCTGGTTTTCTACTGTTGCAAAAACCAATTATTCTCATTGTTTCTTCATGGTTTTTTTCAAAACCCATGGGAGGACAATAAGTGCCAACAATATTTAAGTTATTAAACTTTTTTTTGAGTTTTGATGAAGCTTCTTCAGCAACCCCTATCATACCTCCAATTATCATAACTTTCAATCCACTATTAGATGCTTTTTCACAGACTTTTGGTAGCAAGTCTGCCCCCGTTACACGCTCAGGTAGACTCATTCCTGGAAGTATTTTGCTTAACCACACAATAGGCATACCATCTGCGAATATAAATAAAGCATTTTTATAAATCTTCATAAATTCGCTGTCTTTATCAAGTTTTACCATATGGTCAACATTAGGCGTAACTACTAGCCCTTTTTCTCTTTTTTTTGATGCATTAATTACCATATCTGCAGCTTCTTCCAATGTAGCAGCATTAATATTAATATTAAACATTTGTATACTTTTTTCAGGCATATTGTGAAATTAATACTTTATCTTTATCGGTTAATTTGAAAGGTACTAATGAGAATTAGAATTACCTTGAAGCACAAGGCAAGTATTATACATATTTTGAAGTGCTTTTTCAGAGGAAAAGTCCTTAATTGATGAAACGCAATTTTCCATAGTGTATTTAGCAGGTTCCCTTAAGACTTTTAATAGACTTTTGCATATTTCCTCTACTGAAAAATCAGAAGCAATTTCACCTGAAAAACTTTCTATTACAACCTTTGATACATCACCTACGTTTGTGGTAACAACTGGTGTCCCGCATGCTAATGCTTCCAGGATAGAGTTTGGCAAGCCTTCAGAATTACTCGTTAATAAGAAAACATCACTTGCTCTAAGAAAATCAGCAATTTCTGTTTGTTCCAAAGAGCCAAGAAGGAAAATGCTATTGTTAAGTCCAAGGTCATTTATGAAGTTTAGCAAGTTGTTTTTGAGATCACCATCTCCAATAATTATTAAATTAGTGTAAGGAAATTCCTGCACTATCTTAGAAAATACTTTAACTAATTTTTCAGGAGCTTTTGCTTCCTGAAGACGTCCAGTAAAGATTATCCATCTAGACTTATTTGAGAGGGATGGCCATTTTTTAATTAAATATTTCCTCTGAAGAGATAAAGCCTTCTTTGCTGGTGAAAATTTTGTAGTATCGATACATATTGATTGAAAGGCGAACTTGTCATTATATTGCGGGTATCTGGTTTGATAATACTTTAGTGAGTTTTCTGTAACAGTAAATATCTTGTCGATATTTGGTAATAACGATTCCTCAAGTCGAATGTAAAATTGAGGGAACTTATTCCACAGCTTCTCAGTTGTTTTTGATAATATTTGTTTTTCAATATCTGCATGAGTTAAATATATTTTAGGACAATCTGTTTTCTTCAGTACGGCAATTGGCTCTATACGGTGAAAAAATAAAATACTATCTCTAAATGACTTTTTTCTTAATAACCTTAATTGAAAAGCAAATTTAGCTGATAGGGGTATTATGGATTTTTTATTTTCATCTTTCACATATAAAAGTGGTAAAAAGTTAATGGTTTTGTCTTCCATGTTAATTTTTTGCCACTTTTTTACTGGACGCTCAGTAATATTACTTGTGATGCCGATATATTCAATTTTCATGCTAGAGGGTGCAAAACGGATAAATTGCTTAATAAATGAGAGAATTCCGCTGATTTTTCTGCCGAAAAGATCTTCTTGATGGATGATTATGATTTTTTTTGGTTCCAATCTACTTGCTACTTATATGGTTTATATTTTCAATAATTCATGAAAATAACCTGAAATATATAGGCTAGTTTCTTCTGATATTCTTTGACATGCTTATATTCAAAACTGAATTTGCCAGAAATTAACTTTAAAAAGTGACAAGAGTTTAAAAACTAATATCATTGATAAAGTCTGGTTATTGCCCTCTTTACTTTTCTAAGCTCAGAAAGTATGAAGTTGGGAATGACAATAACGGATATATCTTGTAATGTATGAATGATTTCTACAAGTGGTCTCCTGTGTAATTTTATTGCTTTACACTTAACTTTTATTGCAAACCAGCGCTGTTTTTTTTCCCTTTTAATGGTTATACAACTTGGTGAATTTCGTCGAAAGGTCAAAGCTTGAGCCAAGTTATCCCCTTTGTACCTTTGCAGGATTCTAATCCAATACTCATAATCCTGAGCAAATTCAAAACTATTATTATATCCACCAAGTTCTTTGTAAACATCCTTTTTAAATAGAATTGATGAATGAGTAAAAGGATTGAACTTTACAATTGATTGTCTGATGCTTTTATCCTCTTTCACAAATCGAATCTTTTGTGTTTCAGAAACATGGCCATTTTCATCTATCACATTGCATGCTGTTCCTACTATAGAAATGTAAGGATGCTCTTCCAGGTATTCTATTTGTTTACTCAACTTTTCAGGGTGCCATATATCATCACAATCTATGCGTGCAATGAACTTGCCTTGTGATAATTCTAATCCTCTGTTAAGCGATCGTGTCAATCCTATATTTTGTTTATTATGAAATACCCTGATTCGTTTGTCCTTAATCATGTAGTGATTTAAAATATTTACTGACTTATCTGTTGAACCATCGTCAATTACTATTAACTCGAAGTTATTATAGCTTTGATTGAGTACGGAATCTATAGATTCACTTAACCATCTTTCTCCATTATATACGGACATTATTATACTTATTTCTACTTCTATTTTTTTCATTTATCTTTTTGTTCTTTATTATCCCGTCAGTAATCCTGATATCCTCTCATCCAGCGCACAATGACCAAATTTTATTGGATCAATTAGATAATTGTGTAGGGGGAGTAAGTATTAGGCGAGATTATAGGCACGATCCGGTTAATCAGGCAACCTAAAAGCTCATGTGATAAAATATTATATTGATAAACAGTATTTTTACGCAGAAACTAATGTAATAGTTTTTTAAAAATAGTCATTTCTCTTTTGACGATACTATCTAAAGAATAATTTTCTTGAATTTCTTTTATAGCTCTTTTACTGATTTCGTTATCATCATTTGTAATCGCCTTATTTATAGCTTCAAGAATAGATTTGGAATCTGTCCCTTTTGCAAGGTAACCTGTTAAACTATCTTCAATGACCTCATTTATCCCCTGGACGTTAGTTCCAATACAAACCAGTCCACAGGCCATAGCTTCAAGCAAGGTCTTTGGCATTCCTTCAAAATGTGATGGCAGTATATAGTACTTGTAGCGATTTAATATTCCCGGCAATTCTGAATTGGGAACAGCGCCCATAAAGGAAACCTTTATGCCTCTATCAATACTGAGTTGCTCCAGCATTGGCTGCAGTTCTCCCTTACCATATATGTCTAATGTTAAATTTGTCTTTCCGATGGCTTCAAATAGGTTGAAAAGGTTCTTTTCCTTATTCAACCGGCCGATAAAGATGAGACGATCTTTATATTTTGTCTTTGAATTTTCAGGTACAAATAATTGCGTATCAATATAGTTTGGGATTACATAAATATTGCTTTTGGGAATCGAGTAGCTTTCTACAATGTTTTTTCTTTGGTTTTCAGTTGTAACTATTGCGGCAGCAGCATTTTTATAAGCAAAATTTTCAATTATTTCTATTAACGTTAGTTTGAATTTAGAAATGTTCTGTCTCTTTCGTAATAATGACCATGTGTATCCCGTTCTTAATAATAGCGGCCTATGAATCAGCCAACTGGCAATCACAGCAGACCAACTGCCGTTCATTTGATTGGTTTTTAGAATATGGAGAGGCTTCAATAAAGAAAAATGTAGAAAGGGCAGGAGCAGGCTGTAAATCAGAATACCGAGTCTACCTATAAAAAAACATGGCATGGGAATCACTTCAATATTAAGATGAAGCTTCCCTTTTTTCTTGAGTTCATTACTTAAAAAAAAATCATTTATGCCGTAGGTAAACCAATATACTTTGGAAAGAGTTTTATTATTCAGATGAGCTTCGTAGATTAGCTTCTCTCTCTCTAATAAACCACTTTCCAACCAAACTTGCAGAGATATGCCACGAGAAAAAAAAAGTCCAAGTTTCATTTGGGTTTTTCCTTGTTAAAGAGCTAAAATGCTAATATGAAGAAATAGTTCGTATTAAAACTTTTTTTCTCTGAACTAGAATGAATTTATATAGCAGGTCGATGTTCGTTTAGCCCAAAGAAACTAATCATTGTGAACAGGATAACCGTATTCTTTCAAATCTAGGCCAGTCAGTTTATTAAGGGAAGCATTGGTTTTTGCATATCTTTTAAAGAGTTGATTATATTCAGGGTAGCGCTTAATATCGATATTCCCTCTATTTTTTAAGAACTTCTCAAGAACAGGTGAAGACCATTGTTTGATACCGTAAAAACCATACCTCAATCTCCTAAAGTAGTACAATTTTTCTTTTGTTCCTGTAAAAAACATTAATAATTTCAGAAAAATGCCAAAGAAATAATTAATAAATCTCCAAATAGTTAATACAGCAAGATTTTTACTACTTTTATTTATGTATTGGCTAGTTTCAAACGACTGATATGGAACTTGTAAAAAATCACATAATGAACTTATAAAACTTTCAGGCGATTTTTTTAGTCCTTCCATAGGAAGGATATGAATATTTTCTTTACCAAACAAATCCATATAATGCTTAATCAGTTTGTCATACTCTAAATGGTCAAATAAGCCAAGTTTACCTTCTTCGTCAAGGAATGAATCAAAGTTTCGAGATTCCACCCCCTTGCTTGAAACACGAAATGTATAAATAGAACTTAAGTAAGAAAATTGATTTCTGATAACAATTAGAATCCTTGCCTTTGGAAAAGTCTTTTTTAAATTTTTAGCGACCAATAAAGGATCAATGCTTTCATGACCATGAGGATGCCCAGATAATTCTTCATGGCTTAGAACGGTAACTCTTCTTTTTTCATTGCCATATTCTTGATTAACTTCATTATTAACCCACTTATGAAGGGCAATTGGATCAAAGCATTCAAGTGACTCAACCATATCCAGCATTTCTCTCTGTTTTCCTGCAAAGAAAACATAGTTAACCGGTAAATGAGTAAAAACAGTCTCCTGAAGAAAAGTACTTGCGGATTTATGGAAACCGACATGTATAATTATATTATCCATAGTAAAGTGAAAAGGTTAAATATCTTTAGAAATTAATAAGTTCTATGCTTATGACTCAACTATATCTCATATGGATGAGCCTCACACCAAATTTCTCCCCATCCGACTTTTTTATCAACAATAATAAGTCCAGCTGCCTTTAGCTCCCCAATAAAATCTTTTTCTACATATTCAATATGGTGAGTAGAATCAAGTCTATAGTCAACACCGAGTTCATCCATTAAAGGCACCCGCCAGTCACGTTCATAGATAGGAACGCGAAGCAGCCACTTTTTAGGTCTGAGTCTTTGTTGTACTTCTTTTAAGAAAATGACCCTGTTGGACAGGTGTTCCAGAACATTTGACATGACTGCCACATCAAATTCTTCATCAGGCAGCTCTTTCAAAACATCACCATGTACATAACGAATATTATTATGAGGAAATTTTATTTTTGCTACTTCAAGGGAATCGCTATTCAACTCTATACCTGTTACATGGGCTCCGCCCAATTCAGCTAAATCATAGGATAATGAACCATTTCCACAACCTATATCAATCACTTTATCACCCTCTTTTAAATGATGAACAAAAAAGTCATGATACTTCATTAGTCGGTGTTTCGGGTGAATACCATTGCCATAATCACAAGCAAGTTTACTTGTTAGCTGGTACAATTTATTCTCAAACATTAATAAGAGCTTTAAACCCTTACTGCTTTCCCTGCCAGATGCAAGCATCCAACTCAAGGCTGCTATCCCAGCTACACATATCTTCTCTGGAAGCCATTGTAGTAAGTAGCCAGTAATTGTTAAGCCTTTTGAAACTATTCTTTTCATATTGATAATAATTATTAAGTCTTATGTGGTTTCCAGTTCTCTGAACCTTTAGGAGCTTCTTTACCCAAAATCTTGAGGGCCAGAGCTATCGCCCACACAAACATGGCTGTGCCGTGAAGATCGCTCACGTTATCTCCTCTACTTACAACGGCGCCATAATAATTTATCTGCGATTTACCTTCAAAAAAAGAAAATGCCCCGCCCTCAGACCTGAAGTTAGCAGCAATTTCAAGTGCTTGATGGGCAAGTTTATGAACTGACTCCTTGCGGTATCCTTCGGGGACTGCTTTATTTGCATTATATACGACAAAAAGCCTATTCAAAAAACCACAACCATCCTTTATGAATGGTTGTTTTAAAGCAAAATCCATTAAGACAGAAGCTTCCGGATAAGGGAAAGATAGCCACTGTAATCCGGAATAGACCTTCATAGCACCATTGATTTTCATTGCATCAGGAGGATTGCTATCATACCAAGTCCCAGTATCAGGATCATAGTAGTTCGACAAAGTGTCAACTAATGCATCAATAATAGTCTCTACAGGATAACCAAAAAAAATCTCATTAACTGAAAGCAGAAACAACTGGTGACTAAAGTGACTGGCTGCAGCCCATGGATATTTCCAGTCCAATCCTTTCACGTAATGGACTGCATTGTCTGCATCTTTGAGCTCCGTTGGCAAAGGGTAATCAGGTTTTTCCCCCACCATCAATAGGGTAGAAGCAGATTGACGAGTTTCTGCTCTACGACGCCCCTGACTGCGATTCGTCAAAGCTTTCCAATGGGCTCTACCTAGCAGAACTCGGGCGTAATCTTTTAAATTATTTTTTGCATTGGCCTTAAGCCAGGGGTCATCAAAGTATCCATCAGTTCTTTGAAAAGACTTGATAAAATCTATGCATGCACCTTGTTTTTCCTTATTCCATTCTTCCCACAATCCCATTTGCCAAGCGATTTTCATGGCAAAGCATGTGGGCATCTGGGCCAAAGGGCCATCCGTTGGGACAATTCCACCACTGGAGCAAAAGCTAAACCTACCGGGATCAAATCCTGCTGCCATTTTCTCTAACCAGGTTGCAACATCTTTTCTTGTTTTTTCGATATCAATTTCCATATTTAAAATAAAAGATCAATCTTTAAGAACCTTTTGCATAACTTTAAGATATTTATCTCCGGCATAACTTATGGAAAAATGAATGTGATCTTTCTTGATATTTGCCATCAAATTATCATAATTATTGGCAATTTTATCAATGGACTCAGATAGATTACCCCCGAGTTCAATTCCATACCTGGAAGCAATTTCCGGAGTCCCGCCACTTGGATGATACATTACCGGGAGGCCACAGGATAGTGCCTCATATACAACATTGGGACAAGCTTCACCTCGTGAAGGAAACAAGAAAACGTCATTTTTTCGATATTCTTCTGCCAATAAATGTTGAGGCATGGGAGGTTTTCTATGCACTTTACCCGGATTTACTTCTTCAGGCCAGTTACCTACGAAATTGACAATTACTTCATCATATTGAGAGAATTTAGAAATTTCCTCAAAACCTTTATTCAGATTTTTAGACCAACTGGTTGCGAAAATCTTCAGCTTGTCTTTTTTGTTCCAGTATGTCTTTCCTTCCATATTAAAAATATTTTGATTGACCCCATTATGTACTACGTAATAAAGTGAATTAAGGTTTTCCACTATATTATTAAACTGATTTACAGACTCATTACTTTGAAAGATAATTGCATCAGCAAGCTTAATCAATGCAAGTTGAATAATGTCTCCTTTTGTTTCCGGCGTGTCAGCATAATTTTGCCTTAATCCATCAAGCCTTAAAACAATCTTGATCTCATTTTTTTTGAACCCATTTAGTATATATTTAAAAAGGCTGGAATAGCCGTATTTACGGTATCGCTCAATCTTTCTCAATGAAATATATTTGCCTGGCGCTGTATATGCCGTATTCAAAAGTAACAGGTCTTGATCTGAGCACTTATCAGATGTAAGTTCTACATTTTCCAGGGAGGATAAATATTCTTTTAGGGCAGCAATGAAAGAATTAGATCCTCCCCAAGGTTTATCAATTGTTTGGTAATCAATGAGAATACGGTTTTTTTTCATTAAAAAATATCCTCAAATAGATTTATATACATATTTCCAATCTTGTTAAGAGAGTAGTTCTCATTAACAAATTCAATTCCATCCTGTGATAACTTCTCATATTTCTCTTTATTGCTTAACAGGGTTTTCACATGTCTTAACCAATCTTCCCTCGTTTCAGCGAGTAATGCTGGTGATCCTTTGTATGATGGAACCGGGCTTGCAACAACGGGAAGACCAACAGACATAGGATAACCTATCTTAGTAAATGAGTGTCCGAGGTCATAACTGTTATCTAACTTTCGAGGAGCAACTTTAATATCACCCTTTCTCAGGGTATTTGCTAAATCCTTATCATCGTATTTTACAAAAGATGTTTCTATTGGAAGTCTAACATGAGGATCTTTTTCACAAACAAAGAAAAACTCAAGTGCATGTTCTTTTGTAAGCTCTGTTATTACATCCTCAATAAAAAGAACATCTGCCGCTTTGACAGCATAACCACAATATAACAGTTTTACTGGCCTTGATATTTTTTTAGGTAAATAATTACCTATTGTACTTATATGTTCAGGAATATAGCTGACTTTGGGATGAAATTTTTCAGCAATTGTTTTTAGAAATTCAGAGGATGTTAAAACAACATCTGTTAATGTCAGGAATTTGTGCAAGTCATCTATATGTTTTTCTGTAACCTGTTTTGTCTTACCTGATTTTTCAAAGTAGTTTACATTAATATCCAGGATAATTTTGCATCCCTTGTTGACCATTTTCTGTGCGATCTTAAAATGATCTTCAGAAAATGCCTTTTGAAAGATTAGAACATCATATTTTTTGTAAGATTTATATAGATCTGAGTCAAAGCCTTTTGATCTTAAAAATTTATTGATATCGAGACATCTAATTCTGGTAGATGCCATAACATTTCTGTATGGCCACTTCGCTTCAACAACCCACCCTATACGATATTTTTTACTATTCATAAAAACGACTAGGTGAGATCCATGTATTTTTGAGCTACTGAGTCAAAATGGAGATCATTACGTGATAAGCATATATTTCTGAATTCTTCATAATTAGCCAGCATTTTAGAAAAGTCTGAAATAGGTAAACCGCATCCTTTCACTAATTCCTTTGTACCACCCAATGGATTATAGCATACGGGTACACCAGCCAAAATAGATTCCACAACAGTGTTCGGACATGGATCATTTTCTGAAGGAAAAAAAAGAAACTTCATTTTATGCAAGTAGGGCAATATCTCTGTTCTTTTGAGGGGACCAACTGATTTGACATTTGGAAATTTTGTAAAATTAAAAGATGATTTAATGTGGTTACCAATAAGCAGAAAGGATTCTTCGGGATGTTTTTTTATTACGTCATAAAGAACATCTAACCTTTTTTTCTCACCAATACCCCAGGTAACATGCCCAATATATTTCCCTATTTTCTCAGTAGGGTAAAATTCATTCTGATTTGCACCATTATAGATGATTTTGTATTTTTCAGGACTATCTAAAAATGGGTGCATATTTTCAAATACAAAATTACTTTGATACACGGTAACATCAGCTAAATCATTCAAGTCTCTAATCTTTTGATGCTTTTGTTTTCGATACTCGTTTTCATCTGATTCTACATGCTCATCGAGGCGATGAATGATAAAACAACCATTTTTTTTTGCAGTTTCAAGCAGTTTTATATCTATTTTATCGGCAATAACAATTGCTCTATCTGCTTTACAGATATTATAAACGAGATTGAATTCATCTTTTCTATATTTAATCCACTTGACTAGATTAGAGGAAAAAGTATTTGAACCTCCACCCTTTGTAGCTGGATTTAGAGAAATAAATACATTGGTTTTACCTTTCTTATAAATGTTTAACGCCGAAAAGGAACGGATTTTTTGCATCAGGTGTTTCATTTCCACCTTAAACAGCTTTTACATATGATAGGTTCTGCCTCAGTAGATTTATTAAAAGCAGCAATTTTTTTTCTGAATAATTTATATTTTTCTGAGTTCCAGATTTTCACTATTGAATTGTCATTCAAATTACCCATAATTTCCTTCCCGTCGACATCATAACAGCAAGGGACAACATCGCCATTCCAGTAAATTCCTACTTGATGGTAAATATCAGTACATGGTTTTTTCAAAGCTTTAGCTCTGTATGTTTGATTTGTTGGAGCCAAATGAGGATCTGTTTCTCTAAATCCTTTTACGAAGAAATTTATGCCCAACTCGCTAGCCATTTCTTTTGCCTCGTTAACTTCATGCTCATTATTTCTAAGGGCAAGAAACTGCCATTCTATGCGCGTTTTTTTCCCATCGTGAGCATGAACTACCTTTTTCATGTTTTCATATACTTTTATGAACTGTCCACCAACCCTATTTTGTTGATAGCTCTTTTCAGATGCACCATCAACTGAGAATCTGATCAGATCAATTTCTATATCAGCCAGTTCAGCAATATTTTCATCATTAAATACCAGCCCGTTTGTAAAAATACCAACTTCAAATCTATCTTTTTTTAGTTCACTGGCAAATTTAGGCGTTAACTTGTTGAGCATAGGTTCACCCTGAAAGTGCAGATAGACCTTCTTTATTCCAAAAGTTCTCAACTCCCTTTTAACCGCATTGAAAGTATCTTCAGACATAGAGCCTAGTGGACGTGTCATCAAATCGTGGGCTGTCGTTCCGTGTTCAGCAAGTAATTCATTCTGCATTCCCACCATACAGAATGGACAATTCAAATTACATCTATTGGTTGTCTCAATTATTGCCTGAGTTGGTTTCCTGAATATTTTCTCTCTAAATCTTTTGGTGATATTCAAATACATAGCTTCAAAACCTGGCAAGGTTTTTATCCGATGAAGTAAAATTATTTCCAAATGATTGGCGCTTAATCATGTCATGGAATGCCCCTTCGGTCTCCATTAAACTATCCCAGCTACCCTGTTCAATAAGCCGCCCCTTACATAGCACAAAAATAATATCAGCGTTCTTAATTGTAGATAGGCGGTGAGCAATAATGATGCTAGTATGGTTTTTAGTTAATTTCTCCAAGGAGTTCTGTATATATTGTTCTGATTGACTATCCAAAGCACTTGTAGCTTCATCCAGAATTATTATTTCAGGAGATTTTAAGAAAATCTGTGAGATGTTAATCCTCTGTCTTTGGCCACCTGACAGTTTGACTCCCCTGTCCCCTACAGAGGTATTATACCCTTCGGGTAATTCCATTATAAAATCATGGGCATAGGCATTTTTTGCAGCCTCAATCATTTCTTCTTCAGATGCCCTCGGATTTCCCATCATAATATTTTCTCTTACTGTCTTATTAAAGATAATAGGTTCTTGATTAACAACACCAATCCGGTCTCTTAAGAATTCAAGATCAAAATCCTGAATTTTTACCCCATCAATTAATATTTTACCTCTGTTAATATCGTAAAACCTTACAAAAAGGTTTGCCAATGATGTTTTTCCAGCCCCCGATTCACCGACAAGGGCTACTGTCTGTCCCTTGAAAATATCCATCGAAATATCTTTTAATATTTCTTCTTTTCCATAATTGAGCTTTATTCCCTCTACCGCTATTTTTTCATCTATTAGTTTTTCTTTAGTAAATTTTCCACTCTTTTCTTTGCACATTTCAACTTCCTGGAGAAAATTGATTATCTTGTTCATGGCAGGAATGTTATTATTCAGGAAGCCGTATTTTTGGTTAATTGCTGTTATTGACTGATTCAGCCTTTGTAGAATATATAGAAAAGTGAGTAACGATGCTGTTGCGAGTAAGGAATATTTCACACTCAGAAATACAAGGATAAAAAATGTTCCAAGCCCCAAAAATTGTGAGATTGTACCCTGCCATTGCATCATAAGAGCAGATTTTCTATTGGAAAAATCTGCATCCCAGCAAGAACTGCTGAAAGAGGATTCCATCTCGTTGTAGTGTTCAAACAGTTTAATATGTTTAATCCCCTGAATGCTTTCATCTGTAATTACAGTCAGATTACGGGTCATCTCAACATTAATATTTGAAAGCCTCTTTATTAATCGGGAGATGAAATAGCTCTCTGCTAGAAATAGAAAACTTACAAAAGCAACAATTAATGTTAATTTAAATGAAAGCATTACCATGAAAACAATATAAACAGCTGATTTAAGCATATTAATTGTTAATTCAAGTATGCTCTTAAGTACCGAATAACAAGCCCTCGTTTCATTGATGACCATCTGAATTAATTCGCCTTTTTTGTTACTGTCAAAAAAGCTTAAAGAATTTCTGCTTAACTTACCGAAGGTATCGCAGCGGAGTTGGTAAATAAATAATGTGGAGAACTTTGTTTGGAATGTGAATACGGCGATATTGATTAGACTGCTTAATAGCAGGGAAAGAGATACAAAAAAGAAGCCGATGAGAATCCGTTGCTCTTCAGGGATTTGTTTGAAAAGTTCATAAAAACTTGACATGAAAGATCCTTTTTCAAGATTACCCCCTGAAAAATTAGTTGTATCGACTAGACTCTGAAAGAAAGTGGTCATTGAAGTAAATATTACCCCTTCCCACGCTGCCTGGAAAAACATTAATATTACACAAATCCAGAATTGTTTCTTTAATGAACCCAGTAACTTATAGACAAATATAATTTTTTGTAATTTATTTTTAATATTTTCTGTGTAATTTAAAAACATCTCTTCAACTCATCCAAAATAACTTTTCATCATAGATCGGAAATACTTAAAAGCATTACATGTTTTTGTCCTGGTAGTTGAATACTAAATGGATCGAAGCCTACCATAGTGCTCATATTAAAAAGAAAGCGAAAACCTTGAAAACGATTATAAGCTCTATAAAATAGTAATGGCATAAATGGAGAAACATTAGTTTTTGGAAAAAAATCTTTTAATAACTGTACTAGTGTTTCTTCTGTGTATTCGCAAACATGATTGCTATCCCAGAGTTTTCCTTCTCTTGCTTTAGGAGTTGTCAAAATAAGTCGACCCCCTGGCTTACCTATACGCTTAATTTCATCTAAAAGAGAGGATGGGTTATCTAAATGCTCAATAACATCAGCCATAATGATAATATCTACGCTTTCATCCTCTAAATTACAATCTTGTAAAAGAGAACATTCAAACCTGACAGAGTGCATCAAAGGTAAATCCTTTACCTTCTCCCTGGCAAGCTTGATTCCTGTCTGATCTGTATCACATCCCAGTACTTTTTTGGTTCCATGTTCTGCCAAGAGGTAGGTTAGAGCACCATCTCCACAACCAATTTCTACCCCGAATTGAACTTTTTGGGGTATGTTTTTCAAACATTTCTGGTAGCGGGTGTGTAAAGGAAGGGATCGTTTTAATATTTTGTAGAATGAAGTTGTATCAATGTCATTCCAGTGATAGGCTCCATATTTTTGGTATTTATCAAACATTAGATATCATCTGGCCTATAAAAGGCTCTATGGAATTTATATTTTGTTGCATTTCCAATATTCTTTTTTTTCAATCTCTAGGCACGTTTATTAAACAGGTTAGATAAACTGGAAGATATGAATTTAAATCATATAGTTATCTGAACTTATTTTTGTGCAATTATATTTACGAGGAAAATATTCCCCTCATGTATATTCAATTCATTAATGAACCAATTCTTCCATTGATCCGGACAATAGGGGAGAAGGTCATCGTGAGATTCTCTCCAATGTTCTATTACAACTGATTTCCAGCGGCTGTCAAAAAAATTGTCCAATACCTCAAGTTTACCTAATAAGAAAATTTTATTTCCATGAAGGTGAACGGGAGCACTTAAAATCAGTTTCCCTCCTTCAGCCAATAAGTCATAACAATAATTCAGATCATTTCTGTATAAATCAATCGATTTTAAAATATCTTCTTCATTCTCATGCCAATGTTCTATGGAATTGTTTCCATAAATCAGATCAAAGGTCATACCTTCTAAATAGGGAGAAGGAAATGCTCCTGAGATATAATGCTGATGTTTATTATGAAATATTTTTTTAATTCCAAATAGATTTAAAAAAAATATTGCAATTCTATTTTGTAGTTTACGCCCTTTTATTCCTGGAATATATAGAGGCGGAAGGTTCCCTGGATCAATTCCTAAATAATCCACATTATTTTCTTTACAAAAATGAACATCTACTTCACTATTGGCACCACATCCAATTTCCAGAACTCTGTTATTTTTAAACGTATCTTTATGTGAATCAAAGATAGCTAAAGAACAGCGTCTTATGGGAGAAGTCATGGATATGCCATTGTTTTTGAGACGTCTCCAATCGCCTCCTGCTCCATCAAGCCTATCTCTATACTTCTCATCAAGATTTTTACAAGTATTATACTCAATACAAGCTTTACAATTGATATTTGAATGTATCATTTAATTGGAGAATCCTTTGTGTGAATTACTTGAAATCAGGGAAAACGGGTATTCTTGGGCACAGAATATTATCTTTATTTCCAACATAAAGTTGAACTCCTTTTGGACGAAAATATAATTCATCTAATGCATAATAATATTCTTCCATCGATCTCTTTTTTTGTGTTTTTTGGGGTAAAAGGTCATCAAAGCTGGACTTATCATTAACATGTTTGTATGCTTTAGTTCTTTCTTCTTGCATGACTTCATTATCATCATAAAAATGTTTATAAGTGTGTAAATCAACACCCAAGAGAACTATTTTTTTATACCCGAGAAGATCTATCAGATGCATCCCGACACCAAGCGAACCCCGATAAAGAAGGCTTTGCTGAAAGTCATCGCTCTTAAAAGGACGATCATCTTCAAAAGTTATGGCTGGCGGCATTTCGAATAAGGTAAGTTTAGGATTAATTGGGAAAAACTTTGGTTCCGTACGAGGATGAGTTAGACGATAGACAACCTTTGTTGGGACAAACCATAATGTATTCTCATAGATTTCTCTTATTTCTTTCGAAAAAGAATGATATAAAATCTCATTTGAGGAAGGTTCATACCCCAGATAATAAAAGGTCATCGGAAACTTGGTCAGGAAAGCATAATTTAAACCGAAACTATCATTAGCCTTTATAATATCCCACTCTTCCCGAGTTAAATCATTAACTGAAGGCCCACTGCAAAAAAGAAAAATTATATCACTAGTCTTATACCCGGGCCAGTCCTGTTGTTGTATTAGGCTGTACGCGACGTTTCTATTTTTAACCCAGCGAAAACCCGCTTTATGGATGGGGAAAAGAGCATAATGTCTATACTCCCGTGCGGCCTGCCTTAAATTGAAACGAACCTTCTGATCTCTAAAATTAGTCATTTTTCTAATTGTTATGTGTGCCGGAACCCTCTAAAAGATGCATCTTTACTTCCATACAGTCTTCTGGTTTCATCAAGCACTAATTCCAGTTTGTTTTTATAGTAATTTTTTATGAGCCGATCATTTGCTTCCCAGAGAGCCTGCATAAACTCATCATCACTTAACTCGGTAAAGTTAACCGACAAAAGATCTGAATTTGTATGTTTGTTTTCATAAAAGTCCTCACAATCTTGAAGCCAGCCTTTTTCAATTGCGTAATCGTATAGCGGGGATCCGGGATAAGGAGTTACGGGACGAATTGTTCTCAATTCTACGCCATCATCATACTTGAGCAAAAACTCTACCCCCTTATTCAAGGTCTCTTTATTATCGCCGATATTTCCAAAAATGATATTAAATCCCGGGCTAATACCGGCTTTTAACGTCTGTTCAATACCAAGAGTAATAATGTCCGTCGTCAACCCCTTCTTCATTTTCCTTAACACTTCATTATCCATCGCCTCAATACCATAACTGATATATACACATCCAGCCTTTTTTAATAGTGCTAAAAGTTCTGGTTCGGCAAAATTAAGACGTCCGCTACAATACCAACTGATACCCAAGTCAGCTTTTAATATAGCTTCGCACAGATCCGCCGTCCTCTCTACAGACGACATAAGAAGCTCATCTGCAAATGCGATATAATTTATGCTGTATTCAGATTTTAAAAATTTAATCTCCTCTATAATACTCTCACTGCTTCTGACACGCAAACCCTTATCCATACGGTAACAAAAGGTACATTTAAAAGTACACCCTCTGCCGGAAATAATGTTCATGGAAAAATCACTGGATTTCATATGCGCATGTCGCATTAAACGATAATACTCGACAGGAAACAGATGGTATGCAGGGAAGGGGATCTCATCAATATTTTGAATCAATGGTTGAGGTCTTGTTTCAATAACAGTCTCCCCATCGCGAAATGCAATACCCTTAACCTCTTTTAAAGGTGTTTTCTTTTCCAGGGCCGATAAGAGTTCAACAATCGTCACTTCTCCTTCCCCCATGACTGCAACATCTGCTCCGGTCTTTCTAAGGAAAAAATCAGGGTCAGGTGTTGGGCCATGTCCTCCAAGGATATAAAAAGGTCTGTTTTTTGATCGATTGATAGACTGTGAAAGGGATATGATTTTTCTGTATTGATAATATCCTGCAATCAGTCCCACACCAACGATATCAAACTTGTTACTGTCCAGATACTTTCTGAGATGATCATCAGGATAATGATGCACATCCTGGTTGTAAATCTCAACATCATGTCCGGCATCCAGCAGAACAGAGGCAATATACGCCACACCCAATGGGAATGTATGCATATAACCGCCATTATCGTATACTACCAAAAGAATTCGCACGAATTACCCCTTAATTATTTGCATATTTATGCTTTAAGTACTTGAGCCTTGTTCATACTTTGAAACCAGATCTCCAGGTTAACCAGTTGCCAGAAAAACATCATATGATTTTCTTTCATTATACCGGAAGAGACGATCTCTTCATGTTCATCTAGGAGTCGCTCGACTTCTGTAATATTATATATTCCCCTGTTTTGGAAAGAAGAACTCCCGATAAGATCCCTCAAAGCATCCAGCCTTTTACCTGAAAACCAAACATGTGCGGGAGCATTCCATCCGGTTTTTGCAATACGTGTACGCGTTTCTTCAGGCAATATCCCCCTCATGGCTTCCCTCAGGAGATGCTTGGTAACCCCCTCATTATATTTTAAAGTTTCAGGCACCCGAAACATAAATTCAACTAGCCTGTGATCAAAAAAAGGTAAAAAGTTGTCCAGACCGAAAGCGGTTGCCTGTCTGTCTTCTGCACGTAGACAACAGGGTATAGTCTCTCTCGTCATATCCTGATAGGTACGATTTTTTAAATAACTTCTAAATGGATGATCCATTACTGGCTGGTATTTATCGAGATCAAAGAAATCTGGATTAAGGGCTTGGGCATAATAATTTACCCTGGCCTTGTCAGGTAAACAATGCCCCTGATTGTTAAAGTCGATAACCTTTCTAAAATTCTGTTCTACAACATCAAAGTTCTTTTTATAAAGGGGGTGGTTATGGTATTTGCGCCACATTTTAACTTCATTCTTTAATCTTTCCTCATCGCCAGCTACTCTAAGATCAGCGAAAAAAAACATAAAGTGCTCATATTCACCTGCATTTAGTTCGTCTCCACCTAATCCTCCAAATAGTCCACCGAAACCCAGGTTCTTTGTCTCTTCACATAAAAGGAAATGGGAAAGCCATGTCGCTGTCGCAACGGGCTCATCATGTACAGAAATCATTTTTTCTATAAGGCCCATCACATCAGGATTGTCGTCTATATGGACCTTGTGCCATTGTTCAACACATAAATCCAGCATTGTGACAATTTCTTCTGATTCATCGTAGGTCTTATCGGCATAGACTGTTGAAAAAGCATTTTGCTTTTTCTCTGCAACCCTGACAGCTGAAGCCATAACGGACGAAGAATCCATTCCACCGGAAAGAGTAAATGCAGGATTATTAACAACTTTTATTCGACGGGAAACAGAATCAAGGAGGAGGTCGCGATATTTATGCGCAAGCTCCTCTACTGAGCCTGTCCAATCGGGCTCGTCATTTAATTGCCAATACCGAGATATTGTTGTTTTACCTTTTTTGCAGCACAGTATATGGGCAGCTTCAAGTTGAGAAATACCTTTGAAAGGAGATTTGTCAGAATCATTATCGAAATAGCGATAATGTGAACCCGCGAATCTTCCAACAAAATCAGGTCGTGGTTCCAGACTGACTTGGGGTAGCACAGAGAATGCTTTTAAACGGGAAGAACATGCCAAAAAATTGGGTTTGTCAATAAAATAAAGTGGCTTTATCCCAAAGCGATCACGCGCCATCCAGAATGTGTCAGAAGATTTATCATAAAGAGAAATGGCAAAGTCACCGTTTAGTTGCTGTACTGCACCTTCAAAACCATACTTTTGATAAAGTGTAATAAGCAAAGCGACGTCACTTGTCTCATCACCCAGATCATCACGATTGAATATATGTCCATCCATAACTGCAATAACACTTCCTGTCCTCTGTAACTTTGTTTCAGAAGTCCCTAGCCAGCCAACTTCACCGTATTCCATCGAATCCGTAAGCAATGACGATTCTGGAAAGGTGTTTATAGCTTGAAGCATCTTTGATGTCATCATGGAACTGCTATATCTGCTATCTTTACAATAAAAACCTGCTATTCTTGACATGAAAATCCCTTTGACTTCAGTTTTAATTCAAATATGTGCCAACCATTCTCCATTTTCATGTTTTCCATCCACCCGGTATCACAGAGGGGGGAAAAAAAGTGAAAAGCCGTTTCAATCCAGTGTTTCTTGAGATCTAGTAGCTCCTCATCTGAATGAGTAAGTAATTTTTCATACATATTCATGAAAACTGGAAACATAGGGCGAAAGCCAATATCATATACCTTGGCCACGATTGCAGGTATGAATTGCTCATGCCTGGTAATCCTTAACCCTCCTTCTCCAAAAACCTTTTCCCACTCTGATAAAATCCGGGCATGGCGTGATGCATTTTCATACCGGCCACGGTCCAGATTTTTTAGCCAGGAACTGGTTGACTTATCAGCAAAACGGTAAAACATAAATTCCAGTTGTTTTTTATCTGGAGCAATAGTGATAATGCGACCCTCAGGGTGTAGGATTCTATGTAGTTCAGCTAAGGTTGCAGTCATGTCTTCAGTCCAGTAAATATTCGGCGCCCAGATGGTTCTTATACTTTTACTTTCCAGCTTTGTCTGTGGCTTTTTTGTATTAATTTTTATCAGTTTATTAAAGACACTCATTCTTTCAGACTTTACTAAATGTGCATCCTTCCAGTCTACGCCAAAGTCAAAACGCGTTGTTGGAGGTTTTTTAATATCAACTAACTCGACCGATTTATTGACAGTGTTAAAATAATCATCTTTTAGAGTTGACTGTTTGTGTGAATCCCTACTCCACGATACCTCACGATATACATCAAATGTTTCATTAAATTCGCCTCCCAAAAGTACAACCGTATTAACACCGTCCATACAGCCAAATTCGAGGCTTGGTTTTTCAATATCCGTTCCCAGAAATTCACGTGCCATATACAACATGTGAGCATACCACATGGCGCTCTCTGGTCTAAGCCATAACGGGACTAGCAGGCGTCGCAGAATTTCAGTTACACTTAGTTTTTTATTCTTCAGTTCCATTCAATATAACGTTTTTCCCTGTTTATTGCGTACATATAAAATTATTCAATCTATGCCAGGCTATGCCGGGATGGTTGAAGCTCAAAAATGTGCCACACGTTTTCCATCTCCATCCATTCCGTATCACACATTGGGCTAAAAAAGTGGTACGCTGTTTCAATCCAGTGCTTTTTAAGGTCCATCCACTCATCTTCGGAATAAGTACGTAATTTTTCGTACATATTCATAAAAACGGGAAACATGGGACGAAAACCGATCTGATAGACTTCACTCACCAGTGAGGGGATAAAGCGCTCGTGCCTGGATATGCGCATTTTTTTCTGAGAAAAGTACTTTTCCCACTCATCTAACTCACGTGCGTGATGTGTTAAATTTATATGGATGCCTCTGTCAAGATCATTTATCCATTGTGTATCAGAGACTTCGGCAAAACGATGAAAAAGATGGTTTTGCTGGGAAGCATCAGGAAAAATAGTGATAATCCTTCCCTCAGGCTGTAATACCCTTTTTAATTCCACAATGGTACTCTCAAGCTTATCCTCCTCAAGCCAGAATAAGTTGGGAGCAAAAATCGTAGCGAAATAATTATCATCTAACATATCAAGAGGCGCACCAAGATCATTGCAGACTAGTCTTTTATAGATAGACAATCTTTCCGATTTCTTTATATGTGCCTCTTTCCAGGAAATGCCACATTCAAAGTAGCTTGTTGGAAAAGTACGAATTCTTGATTCTTTCTCTTGGTCGGGATTAAAGTTATTAAAATAATCACTCTCCAGCATGGAGTGATCTTTGTAAGCATTTCTATCCCAGGCCACTTCCTGATAATCGTCAAAGGATAGTTCAAATTCTCCACCTAACATAATAAATGTTGGTACTCCATCAGTACAACCATACTCTAAACTCGGTTGAGCAAAATTATTACCCAAGAATTCTCTAACAATGAAAAGCTCATGGGCATCCCATAATGCCCGTTCAGGACGGAGCCATAATGCTGTCAGAAGGCGGCGGAATATATCTTTCATAGAATCTTTTAGCTCTTCCCTCTTTTCCCCAGAGATATTTTCAACCTTTTCCTATAACAAAAAAAGCTGAAGCCATAAAAAAACCTCGCCAGTCATCAGGATTTTCCATGGTAACGCCCTGTTTAACAAAGAAATCGGGGAGTTGCTTGCTGAATACAGGTGGCAGTGGGTGAAAATGGTAAAATTTTAAATTAACCTCTGTAAATCCCATTTGCTCAAACTTCTCTTTCAGAATTAATGGATTATGTACCCGAGACAGAACTTCATCATACCCCGGCTCAGATTCTTTTCCCTTTCTGACAGGGGGGAAATCCATACGAAACTGTTCTTTCATCGCTTCAAGAGATTCTGTGATTTCGTTATTATATTCTCTTCCTTGTTGCAGGAGCTCATCTGCCCGGATTAATTCATTTCGAAAAAAGTCATAGGAGTACCTATTCAAGGAAAAAAGGGAAAAAAATTGATTTCGTGCTTCAAGTGCAACTAATCCACCAGGTTTAACGGCTGACTTTAGATTGCAGATTACATGATCTTCATCCTCTTCACTAATGTGTGGCATGACACCGGAACAGATAACCGCATCAAAGGCTCCAAGATCTTTGCCGGGCAAAGCAAAAGCTTCCTTGTCCAGAACACTCCCATGCCAGATGTTGTTCTCTGGAAGGTCATTCTCGGAAAAAATGCGCTTTGCCTCTTCTACCATCTCTGGTGTCAGATCAAAACCATAAAGGTCTATTCCTTCATTAAGTATGTCACGAAGGAATGAAGCTGGGCCACAGCCGGCATCTAATAAATTTTTAGCACCAACCGCCTTTAACAATGACCTAAGTAACTCCGTATGTACCTGGGGATAGGGTGCTTTTTCTCCATAATACTCATCATAGTATGTTTTCCCCCAAGTGGAATAACAGTCAGCAACCGCTTTTTCGTAATCTCTCATAATATCTCCTGTTTACATTGCGGTTGGCCTTAAGAAAGTGCGCAATGTATATTTGGTACTTGGTTCCTGCACCCTTTCAACGAGAACGGGCGTAAAACCTGATTTTTGTGCAAGGATCGTTATTGATGAAAAGCTAAAAACATGCAGGTGGTCAATAAAAAATTCCTCCCTGGACTGGCCTTCAAGTGCTGCCATTTCTCCATCGGGAACTTCAACGTAAACAAAGCCACCCTCTTTAAGATAATCCCGGCTTTTTTTCAACATTTCAATAGGATCATTGACATGCTCCAGCACTTTATTAAAAGTAATTACATCAAAAGTATCAAGATCTGATATCGTTAAAAAATCTCCTTTAGCTGCCTTTACACCAATAAACTGCTCAAGGTGTTCTACTGCATTATGATCAGGGTCGATAGCGGTACACTTCCATCCTGACCGCTTCATTCCGAAAGGGAAAACCCCTAAACCGGAACCAACATCAAGTAGTGTCCGGCCTTGAAAGTCAGTCCCAAAATGTTTTTCTGAAAAGTCATTAATGCTTGCCATCCTTCCTACATTATCCGATTGAGATGGGTCAAGAGAGATTATCCTTTCAAAGGTTTTATGAATACCATCTATGTCACTGTAGTTGGAAGCGACATAATCACCCGAATAAAGAGTGGAGAGATCTATGCTGCTGGAAGAAATATAATGCTGACAACAGGTACATTGCAGATATTCCCTATAATAGGTATGATCCTTACTAAAGGGAAAAGAGATTTCACCATCAGGTGGGGAAGTATAGGTGAAAACCTTTTCAAGTGAGTTGCCGCTACATATGGGACATTGCTCTGTTTGAGTTAAGTTGTTTACAGATGTGCATGTACCCAAAGCATTATCCAAATTAGATAATGCTTCTGTCGTATCCATCCATGTAACCAGTTCCATCTTTTCTTCTTCCATATATTTATCAAAGAGGTTTTCCTTCTCTTTTTCTACAAGAAGAATAAAGAACTGATCCAGTCTGTTTTTTACGAGCACAGCACGTAGGTCAAATTGTTTGAGCCTCCTGTTAAGAGATGGTGTTGCATAAAAACCAAAATTTTTTCGTGTCAGGTCATATTCTTTCCCTGAATCGGTAATAAATGTCACTTGTTCATTGGGAGAGAGCTCGATTCTTCCGCAGTCCTTGATTGTACGTTTAATGTCAAATCCAGCTTCAAATTCACGTGGAGGGCTTATCTCTTTAAATTTCATTTTTCCACTCCCAATCAGGGATCAGGAAGTCTTTTATTTTCCATGTCCCTTTGTCGTTAAACCATATTTCCCTGTTTCTGAACTTTTCACATATTTCAAAAAACTGAGCTTTGCTTATGCCAACAAATGAACAGAATTTTTTTATATCCTCATGAGGTGTTTCATCTCCACGCTCTTTAATGATTTTTATTCCTTCTTCACGTGTCATCCGCCCATTCTTAATTTCCAGGGAGAGGTTGTCCCATAACCTTGTAAATCCAAACTTATACCATTTTAACCAGTGGTGGATTGATATAAAGTCATCATCAATATCTGCATAATTATAGTACCCTGTCCTGGGACCTTCTTTACGTTGCGTAAATCCATGCTCCTTTGCTATTTTAAGACTGTTTTCAACATCCCAGGGGAAATAATAACCGAGGAAAACCGCCATTACCTGTGCCTGTTCCAGAGCTCCATCTCCTGGCCCAAAATAGGGGGTCAATTCTTTTTCAGACAGGCTTTCCGATACCCAGTCCCGGGCAGTAGTGCCATGCGTTACTCCATATTTCTTCAGCCAGTTACGATCAAGTTTAAATCCCTTTTCTTTATCATCTGAACCACAGTATTCAAAGGCAGAGTTTTCTCCCCATACAACCAGGGGAATCTCAAATCTGACAGCTATTTTAAGGGGAATATTGAAAAGGGCCATGTGCATTGGAATTGCTGTGGAACCGAACCGTTCCAGGGCCTGTAGCATGAACTTTGATTCTACCTTTGGATTGATCTGATAATCAATGTGGTCAACACCGAGAGATATGAGATTATCAAGGTTTTTTTGACCGAGCTCAGTACGGGCAGGTGTTTTCCAGGTCACCGCTAAGGGATTGAGACCATACTCAAGGCATTTTACAACCTGCCATGTACTGTCTTTCCCTCCGCTAACAGGAATTAAGCAATCATAACCACGGCTGAGAGACTTTGCACGTTCTACTACTTTTTGAAAACTGCTCTCGCGGTTATTCCAGTCGATATCTTTTTTCTCAATACTTGTTTTGTAAACGTTACTGATCCCATCCTTGTCAATAATAACACCAGGACGTGTATCAGGAAGAAGAAGTTTTTCACAATATTTCACAGGTTCTGCTCCAGGAATATCTTTGCATTAATAAAACTGAATAAGAATTTGCTGTAATGATTGGGCGCTGGATTCAAGTTAAATAAATCTGATACTTTTTTTCTGTTAATTAGTTCAAATATGGGAGAGTCCGGTTTCAAAAGGTAATCCATTGTTTCTTGATTTGAAAAGTCAAAAAGAGAGTTGATCGATGCATTAAAGCCTTTTTTACGTCTATCCAGTCTGACTGTGTCGTTTAATATTCCTTTCATTGATTCTCTCAGGACATATTTGCCATATCCATTACGAATCAGATGTTTATCAGGAATAGAATTTGCGAACTCAAATAGCCTACTGTCCAGGTATGGGCTTCTGTTTTCTATGGAATAAAACATGGAGTTCAAATCATCTTCGTGCAAAATCAATGGAGTTGCTTCATGGAAAAGTTCATTCATCATCCGGTTTCTTAAAAGGTTATCCGTAAAAAAATCTTCCCTGAACTTTTCTTCAAAAGGTACTTCCAGAAAGTCTGTAAACTCCTGACTGTTATCATAGACATGTTCCCTGTAGTCTGGCGATTCACTGTATAAATCGGGATTTCTTAAGATTGGATTTCGAACGAAGGGTAGTAGGTTCTTTTTCCAGTCATTCAGATATTGAGAGTAACTGGTCTCACTGCTGACTGCATTCAAATGAAGCAGGAAGTGATCATAGTAACCCGTAAAGAGTTCATCGGCAGAGGTGCCTGAGAAAGCAACACGATAACCTCTTTTGGAAATCTGTTCCGATAGCAGAGAATGAACAAAGTAAGTAGTTGTGGCAACAGGTACATCATGATATTCAATGAGCTTTCTGAGCCTTGGCAATACATTATTGTAGGATAGCTCTACCAGTGTACTTTGACACTTGATATCATCTATAGTTGCCTTGATATTATCGTATTCGTTGTAGCGCTCGTCTTTATCGATAATGGAGAAGACGGAGACATCATAATTAAATTCCTTAGCTGCGATAGACGCAATAGATGCAGAATCGACCCCTCCGCTTAAACAAAAGGCTAATGGTACATCTGACCTTAAACGAAGGCGAACACTTTCCAAAAGATGATGTCGTGCCCCCTCAATGGCATCATCCAGTGACATATTGGCATCAATTTTACTGACAGGCTGCCAGTAACGATAATGGTTTACTTCCAGGTTGGGATTGATTGTAAGGTTGCTGGCATATTTTACCTCACTAATTTCATTAAAAAATGTTTCTTCTGTCTTATAAAGTGATTTATAGCCCTGAACCAGATATCTTAATAGATGTTTTTTGTTAACGGTCAGAGCTTTGTCAAGAAGAGATCTGATAAATTTGATTTCCGAGCCAAAGTAGAATCCACCATCCGCCTGATAATAGTAGAGTGGTTTTTCTGCAAACCTGTCTCTTGATAAAAAAAGCTTTCTTCTATTTTTATCATAAATGGCAAAGCTCCACATTCCTTCAAAGTAATTAACACAATCTTCACCATATAACAAATAATATTTAAGTAAAACTTCAGTGTCGGATTCAGTTTTGCAAGTGATACCTTCTTTGTTTAAATTAGCTCTAAGTTCCAAGTAGTTATAGATTTCACCGTTAAAAATCAATGTGCAATTTTCAAGAGTAAAAGGTTGATTTGCCCGTTCTTTCAGGTCGATAATACTCAACCTGGAATGCAATAAATGAATATTGGTTTCACCCTGGTTTATATGTAGAGCATCCTGAAAATCCGGGCCCCGGTTTTTCATCAAATCCAGGGTATGGCTTATAGTAGATTGATGAATTAATCTGTTACCGATATAGCCAGCAATGCCACACATGACTACGCCACATTGTCCGGGAGAATCATCTCTCCGGCCTTTAAAGCAGTTTTTAATTTTTTGCCAAGAATCATTTCTTCATTGCCAGGTGCTATGCCGCCACCTGGCCTAACCCAGGAAAGGTTTTCCCAGGTTATTGTGCAGTTTTTCTCCAGATCCTGTGCAGCAACAAGGGAGCGTCTTGCAGCTATAGAAAGAGATGATTCCGATTCCTGTACATTTTTATTTGATCTGCCTAGTAAGATGGAAGCTTCTTTTATACGTTCTACTAATTGGGTAAGTTCAGCTGGATCAGCCGACAGTTGGTGGTCGCGAAAATCAGAATAATTCTTATCTATAGTAAAATGCTTTTCAATTATCCTGGCACCTAATGCAGTAGATAAAAGGGCTGCTTCTATTCCAAGAGTATGATCGGAATATCCTGCCGTTACATTTAAACGCTGCAGTTCCCTTATAGTTAATAAATTTACTTCATTGGGTGGGGAAGGGTAGGATGTTACGCATTGTAAAACTGCCATTTCCTGATCAATTGCATTTTTATTCCAAATTTGAGAGATAAAATCAACTGACTTTTTTACTTCCTCTAAATCCATCAAACCGGAAGACATAATTACTGGTTTACCTGTGCGAGCTATTACATCGATTAAGGGATAAAAGTTGTTATCTCCTGAGCCAATTTTATAGGCAACTACAAGTGGTTCCAGAAAGCGTGCACTTTCAATATCAAAAGGGGTTGACAAAAAAATAATATTTTCCTGTTTTGCTACTTCACTTAATCTTTCAAAGTCCTGATAGCTAAGCTGAAAACGTTTAAGCTGTGCAATTCTTTCTTTTTGTTGAAGAGATACCAGCTTTTCAGGCACTATGGTCTGGAACTTAACTGCACCGGCACCAGCCTCGGCAGCCAGGCCAATCATCTCTTCTGCCAGAGAATAACTGCCTTCATGGTTATTGCCTATTTCAGCGATAACCAGGATCTCTTCATCTGTATTAAAATCAGCTATTTTCATTTAATTCCTTCAGTTAGCGATGAAAATGAAATACATAGTCGGAGCTGTCTGTTTTAAACCCTAGACTTTCATATAGCCTCATTGATGGAATATTGCTGACCTGGGTTCCAACAAGTGTTTCAGTGCAATTGATTTGAGATTCAGCAAATGCAATCATGCTGCTGGCAATTCCTTTTCCCCTATAGCTGGAATCCACCGCAATTAAATCAATGATAAGCAAAGATTTTTTTTTAATTAATTGTGCAAATCCCACAATCTGCCCACCAGACAAAGCGACAACCATATGGTCTCCACGTTCGCCCTTGTAATAATTTTCTACCCATTTACCTTTGATATTATCGGCAATATTATTATTAATTGAAGGGTCCAAATGAAAACGTGAAAACCTGAAATTCTTCTGTGCTAAACGAACAACCTCTTTTTTATCCCCTTGTTTTGTAAACCTTATCTCAAAATCAGGATGCAACTCTTGTCTTACCTGAATTTTTGAAAACTTGTTTAATCTAACGTTTGTATCAATCAATCTAAATCCTGTTTCTTCTAACAAGGAGCTATCTAATAACCGATTTGTTCCAATCTTCGAATAAACAAAAAACTTTTCCATTGTAAATTGCGAATGAAAATTTTGGACAAAATCTTCTCCATGATTTTGCAATGATTCATCTACAATAAATTGAAAGCTGTCTTTACCAATAAGTCCGGATAGCCATCCGTCTTTTTTGATGTGGTCGGTTATTTGCATATAATATTAGGGATAAAAAATGCGAAGAATTCAGGAATTTAACTTTTCCCAGGCTGATTTGTACCAATTAATATACTCAACATATCCCTCTTCAAGAGGATGCTTTGGGTCGTAACCTATCAGACGCTTAGCCTTATTAACTAATAAAGTCCCTCTATCCGGGGTTAGCTTGTCTTTGGGCACATAGTTAATTTTAATACCCGAGAAATGTTCCTTAATGATCTGTGCCATGTCTCCAATTGAGCGCGATTCTCCATAAGTAAGATTAAAGGTCTCATTTACTGCATTCTCGCTCTTAATGATTTTACCCACACCCATTGCCAGATCTTTTATATAAGTAAAATCCAGGTGATCATTTCCATCTCCAGTAACAGTGATATCATCTCCTTTAAGCGCATTTTCTATAAAAATCTGCCCAACTCTCCGACTGATACAACGTTCTCCATACAGTGCTGATGGCCTGACAATCGTATACGGGAGATCAAAAACTTCATTATAGGCCCTGACCATTTGCTCACCAGACCATTTTAGATTACCATATATTCCCATTGGCTTACAGGGTGTATCTTCTGTTACGCCTTCTGATGGGAAGTTACCATAAACCATACTTGATGAAAAATAAATAAAACGATCTACATTCCCCCGTGCATAATCAAGTGCATTTTCCAGAGTTCTTAAACTGTGATCAAATGTATCAAAAGGATTTTTATTGGAGCGATTGGCATGTGAGACTGCAGCCAAAAGAATAATAACGTGGGGTTTAATTTTTGATAATTCATGCGACAATTCATTGTAATTTCTTGCATCTTCAACATGAAGTGGAATCTCTGCTTTTTGAAGCAATTCCAATCTATTGTTAATCATGTTGATATATAATTCTCTATTGCCTGGAATTTCCTGGTCAGTAGAATGAAGATAAAGCAAATTATTAACAGAAAGCCCATCAATAACAAACACCTCTGCACCTTGGTCTTTAAGAGTTAAAGCCAGGTTATGTCCTATAAAGCCTGCCCCACCAACGATGGCGACCTTTTTACCTTTTAAATCGTTGTTCACTCCTATCTCCTTCATCTTTACTTAAACTGAGTAATTGCATTTTTTATGTTTTGTGCGATATAAGCCATATCTTCATTGTTTAAATGTGGCCCAACCGGCAAGGCGATAGAATTATAACTTATTTTGCTTGCACAAGGGAAACTATTCTCACTAAAATTATACTTTTGCTTATAATATGTAAAATGTGGAACAGGTCTTGGATAGTAAATGCTTGTTCCAATACCTATCTTTTTTAAAAATTCAACGATCTCATATCTTTTTGCAGAGAGTGAGTCATTTAGTATAATTGAAAGACAATAGTAGCTACTTTGGAATTTGCCATAGCTCGATTGAAGTAGTTCGATTTCTGAAACCTCTTTTAGTGCTGTTTCTAAATACTCATAATTCTCTTTTCGCTTTGAAATAAAACCATCCAGCTTTTTTATCTGTTCTATGCCAATTGCCGCTTCAATTTCATTCATGCGGTAATTATAGCCCAGCATGTTAACATCATAGATGCCTGGAATCTTTCTTTCACCAACGGTTCGATCAACGCCAAAGGCTTTTTCACGAGTTAACCTCTCTGCAATATCTGCATGCTTCGTAATTAACATACCACCTTCAGCCGTTGTCATATGTTTTACCGGGTAGAAGGAATAACTTCCAGTATCACCAAATAAACCGACATGCTTTCCTTCTATCTTACTTCCAATTGCCAGTGCACAATCCTCTATAACCTTAAGGTCATACTTATCGGCAATCTTCATGAGGCGCTCCATATCGACAGGCATTCCCAAGAAATGAACAATTGATATGGCCTTTGTTTTCTCAGAGATGTTTTCCTCTATTTGATCTATGTCGATATTGCCGGTACTTAATTCGGCATCAACAAAGATCGGTTTGGCACCTGCCAGTTCGACCGCATGGGCTGTTGCAACATGAGTTTCAGCGGGGACGATAACTTCATCTCCTTTTTCGATTCCATAGGTAAAATATGACAGGTGTAAAGCTGCTGTGCAGGACGAAACAGAAACGGCGTGTGGGGCCAGCGTGTAATCTGCAAAAGATTGCTCAAATTCTTTTGCTTTGGGGCCATGCACCAAAATATTCCCGGACATTACATTTAAAACAGCATTTTTTTCTTCATCATTGATTATTGGTCTGCCAAAAGGTATTTCTCTCAACGAATTGCTCCTTAATATTTAGTTATATATATTCTACTTGCGTAGTTTCATTTGTTGTTATTGACTTTTCAGCAGCATAACAGATGGACATTACGTTAAAAACGTCTGTATCCGTTACCATGGGTTCAATCTTTTTATTGAGGATTGAGTCAATAAAAGTGGTAATTGAATCTTTCCTCCTGGCTTTCCCAGGATATTCTTCTTTGATA
>Ga0224514_10000032_pt1 | contig 60659 bp, 47 predicted proteins | sample SF_May12_sed_USG_3_FD_169107 | JGI IMG/M metagenome (GOLD analysis project Ga0224514, IMG submission 169107) | Sediment microbial communities from San Francisco Bay, California, United States - SF_May12_sed_USGS_24 | ecosystem: Environmental > Aquatic > Marine > Sediment | place: USA... | reverse complement strand
TTAATGAAACTACGGGAATGGTAAATATATTGTTAACTCTATGAAAAGGCAGCAAGAAAAAAACTTTTTCCTTGCTAATAGATGCGTTTTGCCATTGACAGGGGTACTTCTAATGGGCGACCCTTATTATTCTTTAGTCTCTCGACCCCTTTAGTCTCTTTCTCTTTTTATTTCCCTGTAAATTTTTTCAACAACGTTATCGTAGTACCTGTCGTAATCATACCGGCTTGCCCATTTTTCGGATAACCGCATTGGAATGCCCCATATTGCTGCTAATGAAGTTGCTTTGTCAACATACTCAATTTCAAGAACTTGGTCGTCTGTCGTATCAACAATTTGATAGGAAGAATAATATTTTACATCACATGGTGTGGGTAGAATTCCTAAGGTAAATATTGTCCCAAGCATCATATGTCCACAAATTTGTCCTTCTATAACGGATGAACGATTGTGAAACTTTTCTTTTATCGAAATCCTGAATTGCTCGGTTTCATCTTTTTCAATTTCTTCGATTGTCACTTTGATTGGATTAATTTCGCTATACTTTGTAAAATCAACTTTTTCGGGTATTGTGATTGCACAACTATTTAAAAAGAGGAATATTATTAGAGTGGCAATTATTCGAAATACAGAATTTCTTTCGATTATATTTCTTTTACTTACTTCTTTCATTATTTGTACCTGTAATTGATATGACTTTGTTTACTTAAGTCCTTTCCGAATTCCCTCTATCTGATTTCTGGCCATAGTAATGAATAGCTCCGGTGGCTCGCTCAACATATAATTTTCAAACAACTCAATGGCTTCGTTGAAGTCACCCTCATCGCATAGTTTATTTGCTTCAATAAGAATATTACCAAACTTTTTATTTTCACCGGGATAAGGGGATGGTTCTTTTAGAAAATCAGGTGTAAGAGAGGGCTCTGTTTTGTAAATGGCATGCTGAAGTTCAGCAATATAGCTCAAAGCCATACCGATTTTTTTGATTTGTTCCATAGCCGGTTCAAAAGGGATATCCCTGATCTGGGAGACAGCTTCGTCAAGTAACTTTGTGCTTTGAGTTAATAAATCATCCAGTTTTTTTAATGAAGGCATGGGTTGTAATCTCTCAAAAAGACTTATAATTTAAGTATTTTTTAAACAGGTAATATTTAACCGAACCGTCCCCTTTTTCCGAATTTGTTCTGGAACCCTTTGAAATTTTTTATAACAACTTTATCTATAACCATGTATTTAAACATCCAATGTATTTAATACAAATTCTGGGGATACAATACTTAATTATCCCTCCTAAAGTTATTGGGGACAGTAACCCTTTACATTACGCTCCCTTTACTTCTTAAATAAAACCTTCCATTTTCTCAAGAGATTTACCCCCGATATCCCTTCAATCAGCTTTTCCCAAAACCTTTATCGCTCTTTCATACTCTTTACGTATTTTACCAGCGAGAGGCGATTTGGGATAATGCTTGAGGAAATCCCCGTAATATTTAACAATATGCTGGCTTCTTGCTATCTCGTCACCTTCATATTCATAAGCGAATTTTGACATCTGGATCTTAAGGTAGGCATAATCTGCCTTTTCATGGTTTCCATACTCTTTATAGATGGCCTTGTAGATATCCAGGGCATCAGGACAAACCCTGTTAAACATGCTGTTTAAAGGGCAGATTTTTTCATATCGCTTTCCAAGTTCTGTTGAAGTAACGATGTATTCATCGCTATGCGCTTTGGTGGTTTTCAGCTTTGCCTGATAGCTTTCTATTTCTTTAAGGAGAGGCTGCGCTTTGGAAATTCTGCTCACAGACATAAGCTCTGTGCAATTCTCCCATGCCGGTTCGCACAGGCTGTATGGATAGGTGTAAAAGGTCTGGTCGTAGTGGTTGTAATCAGGGAAAAGGGTTTGAATGGTTTTTAATGTTTTCAAAGAACTTTTAATATCCCTGAGTATGAGATGATTAATGAGGATATGGTGAAAGATCGCGGCCTTCATGCGGTCCTCTTTCACAAATTCAAGCGCTTTGGTAAAGGAAGTCAAAGAATTTTCGAAATCATGGTTCTCAAAATAGACTCGCCCCAATAGAAAATGCTTCCAGCCCATAAGGGCAGGTGTTTTCATCGATGAAAGTTCCTCTTCGAGGGTCTCCAGGATCGTATCTACGCATGTGGGTTTACTGTAACGGTTACAGCTTAGCAGCAACTGCTGTGACCGGGGCAGCTTGCTCTGATCAACCATTTCAAAGATGAGACTGTTATCTTTTTCAACGGCAATTTTCTGGTAAAAAGAGAAGCCGTTAGCATTGGAACTGGAAGCGGCAAGAAGAGTTGCCATATAAACAACCAGACTAATTATGAATAATCTTTTCATAAATTCCTTAACTTCTGTTGATTATCAAGATCAAATTCGAAATGATTAAAGCTTTCATAATCCCTCCAATTCCCACTTATACCCACAGGGCACCAAGTCTTAAGAGGGAGAGTTTTCTTTCCTTCCACAAAAAAAGGGACAGTCGCCTCAACAGGCTTTCTGTCCCTTCCTTATCAATGATGTACCACCCGTTAGTTTAGTATTCAATATCCACCCCTTATTTAAAAAGGCCTTCCCCAAAAGGCTGTGTTTGACTTTCTACTTTATATCGTAGCGTGATAAATGTATACCACTGGATGTTGTGTGTCAAGGAACTTTCTGTGACGGGTTTCGCACAGAGGCGCGGGGGCGTAGAGAAAGAAGGCAATTGATAATTGATAGTGGAAAATTGATAATTATTTTAATCCCGTAAATCCTGTTGATCCTGTCGGAAAAAAAGATTTTTTTAGAGTGGACAGGATGGTACAGAGTACAGGGATGTATCACACAGTAATGTTTTTTTAAATTTTTTTGTTTTTCCGTGAAATAAAAAATAAGGGGGCAGAATTAAATCCTGCCCCCGAACATTATGTCTAGGGGATTCCTCCCTTAAATAAGAGTAATGCTAATTACCGCAGCTTGAACTTGCCGCCGCCGACACAATTGCACCCTTTTCAGATTCTGTGATCAAAGCGAGTTCCACAAAGTTTTTTGCCGTTTTTGCAACCCCTGAAACATACTTGCCGTGGTTCTTCCAGGGTGCTGTTGTTCCCACAGGCCCTTCACAGGGGACGAGTTGTGCTATGGAGCAGCCACTGCCGGGATCAACTATCTCACCTTGAGGCGTTTCAGCACAAAGGTCGGCGCCATTATCCACGCCGTCACCATCTATATCAGGATCACTATCACAGGCATTACCGATGCCGTCATTATCATCATCACCCTGGTCGGGGTTGGCAATGGCAGGGCAATTATCAAAAGAGTCACTAATCCCGTCACCATCCTGATCCGGATCGGAGGCAATAAAAATTTCAGCAGATTGACCCGAACCGCTTACCCAAACAATAGTATTGCCGCTAATGCCGGGAGAATAATCATCGACCATATTATCGGTCACCTGCAGGGATATGAGGTTATTCCTGGTAAGAAAAACTTCCCTGTCAGCGCCGTCATATTTAAGATATACGCTCAGACTGCCGCTGCGCTGGCGGCTATCGGGCCAGGTAAAGTTATGGGGCGCAGCTTCAACGGTTGCCGTCCCAATGTTATAGATCATATACGTAGTCAGGTCGTTCGCTGTATTACTGCTTCCCTCGCTGCAGGTCCGGTTCCAGCCTACCATATCGCTGTTAATCCTCGGGGAAGCGTTATCCCAAAGGCAGCCGCCGGGATTAGGGTCCCCGGAAATATTCGATACAATGCCGGCGGCAATGTGAAAGAGATAAATTTCACCGCCGTTGACGTTCAGGCCGACTGTATTTTCCATCCACGTAATATAGCCATTTGCAATTCGGGGCGCCGAATTAATATGGGATTGCAATGTATTTGGAATCTCCGCCGTTATGCCTGTTTTCAGGTCATAATATTTCAGTATCCCCTTAAAACCGTCTCCCAGCCAGGTAATATAGTTTCCATCGGTCTGCGGTGAAATATCATCGGTTGAATTATTGGTAATCTGCGTTGTAATGCCCGTTGATATGTTGTAGTGAAATATTTCCCGGTTATTGTTGACAAAACCCTGCCATACAATGTGATCTCCATAAATTTGCGGCGCTTCATCTGCAGTATTGTTGGATGTTACCTGCACAGGGGTAAGGGCTTGAGCAGGCAAAGCCAATGTAAGGAAAGCAATCAGCAAAAATGTTATGTTCAGCTTTTTCTTCATAATTATTATTCCTTTCAATTATGCATTACCAGTTAATGCCGTACTGTCCGCCATAGGCGCCCATATCGACAGCCGGCGTGCCCACGCCCGGCGGTAATGCCGCATCATCGGGGAAGGCTGGATCACCTGAATCAACAGCGGGGGAAAGATCCTGGAGACGATAATCATCATTGGCTCCATCAACGAAGGTGGGCGAGGCAAAAATCTCACCTGTATTTTCATTGCACATGGCAAGTTGAGGGCGTTTGCACCATGGTGAGAACCCGGGGCATGAGACTGCCGCGCCGTTATTGCCGGAAAGGAGGTTATATTGGCGAAAACCTGCCCACATATAGCAAGTTCCTCCTCCCGAATAGCGTGTGCCCGCATTAATGCCTGCATTGGTATTATCGGCAATAATGTTGTTAATAATCGGAATCGCTTCCGTCGGGCTGCCTTGTGGAGGTACCTCGCCGACAGCGCCATGGAGATCGTCGAAAATAATCCCTCCCCCCATACCGCTCATCCCATTGCCGACAACCGTATTATGATTGATTGCCCCGATCCAGTCGCCAAAGCGGATTCCGCCCATACTGTTTTTGTAAACAAGGTTATTTTCAATGGTTCCGGAAGCATGACGAACATCTATGCCGCCGCCCATAGGCGCCTGCCCGTTGTTATGAACTTTGTTGCCTCTCACTGTTAAATGGAGTTGACCGGGAATTCCGATAAAACCTCCACCGTTATTTAAATCAAGCCCCGTGTGTATTCCCCCGCGGATATTATGGTCAATTTCGTTGTCCATAATCTCAAGGGTCATTTCGCTTGTGATAACAATACCGGCACGTGCATTCTGTGTAATCCGGTTGCCCCTGACCACTCCTGTCGTACCTGTATTATCGAGGCGAATTCCGGCAAAACCGTTATTGGATATGTGGTTGTTTTCAATGATCAGGTTCACCGCTATGGAAGACTGGAAAAGTGTGAATCCGCAATTTGCGTTATTATCCATAATATTATTACGGACAATAACTTCATCGTTTTCACCGGCACGTACGGCACAGCCGAAAAACTGGTTATTCATAGTGTTGTTCTTTATGGTAACAGCAAGGGTGTTTTTGGCATAGACTGCAATACCGTTGTCGTGGAAACTGTTATTTTCAATGAGCGCAGAGCCCATGCGGCCATGAGGGTCCTGATGATCAAGATAGACGCCGGCCCTGTTGTTATAAAATTCGTTACTGTCGGCTGCATTGGGCCCACCGATCTGAATATCGACACCTGTCGACCCCGACTGGCCGGTAATGCGAATGCCGGCAATGGGTGCATTATCATAAATGGTATTACCCTTGATGACGATGGGAAAGCCTGAATTGCGGACGCCATATACAAGTGAACCGATACCGGCCCGGCCGCTTCTGAAAATCCTGTTATTTAATATGGTGGGACGAGCATCATCCATTAAGCCGATGCCCGGCGAGTAATCTCCTGTTGTCGGTGGTGTGGTGAATATATCGTTTCCGATAATGGTGGGTGCACTGTTTTGGCGGACACCGATGCCCGGCCCGTTCACATAATGAATAACGTTGTTTTGAATTAGCGGCATTGCTGTCGACATTTCCCCCATTGTCGTGATTCCCCCGTTATGGGCCACTCCCTGGTTATCACGAACAATGTTATTTTGTATTGTGGGCGAAGAACCGCCAATCTGGATCAGCCCTGTCCAGTCAGGTGCACTTGCATCAATGTTTTCAACAATAAAACCATCAAGCAGGGAAGGTGTGGTAAGCGTCATGGGAAATAAAACAACGGGATCATTTCCATTACCCCGAAGAATGGTTAAAGTGGCGCGTTTCAAGACTTTCCTTGTATGTCCTGTACCACCCAGGGGATCAGTATAATCCACCTGTGAATCACCACCTTCACTAACGAGGCTCACACCGCCTTTCATAAGAATATTGGCGCTGTATACTTCCGGTAAAAGGCGGCCGGGAGTACCGACAAGAACCCTGTCACCGGAAAGGGCGGCATTAAGCCCTGCCTGGACCGTTGTGTAATTGCACCCTGACGGGCATACGGTAATGTCTGCCGCCATAACCGAACCTTTGCCGGCCAAGGTTGCAAGTCCTGCAATCGCCAGGTGGAAAAATATTTTTTTTAGTCTCATCATATAAACAACCTCACTTCAATTTTTTGAAACAGTCATTATGTTTATCCCTTGCCGTTAATCAATGATTTCAGATGCAGTATATTAAAGGGGGGGTGATCAGCCTGAACAGGAGTGACTGAATATTTTCTCCTGCCTTGAGAAAATCATGTTGACTGCCTTGCTTCCCCTAATCAAGGGTAAAAGATATTATCGAAATTTGAGATTTAAATCCAGCTTTTTTTGATAGTTATATCCATTCCTGGAGGTGGAATTGTTTTACACAAAGGCAGGATAAATACTTTTATCTGAATATGAATTTCCCATTCCCCTTAAGCAGGCTTTTCTTTTTCAGAATGGGTATTTTTTAAAAAGGCAGTTTTAATCTTTAACCGACACCCCGAGTCTCGTTGCATAGGAACTTTGGGGATACAATACTTAATTAACTACTTATTTGATTTATGACATCCCATTAAATGACAGGGCATAAACTATTTTGTGTGAGGCGATCTTTTAGCATTTATGGATTCCCGCCTTCTCGGGAATGACAATGGGGGACACAGGTGAGTCCCTGTACCGTGGTGACAGGACTTGACTTTGTATGCATTGATTGCTAATATTATGCATATAAAAGGAGGGCCATATCATGAGAACGACACTTGATTTACCGGAAGAGTTATTAAAAGAAGCGATGGACGTGACTCATATTTCTACCAAGACAAAAGTCATCATTACCGCATTAAAAGAACTTATCAGAAAATCCCGGGTTTCTGAATTGAAAGAATTTAAGGGAAAAGTCGATCTTGATATTGACCTTGATACCATTCGGGGTCGTTAGTGTCGGTACTGGTAGATAGCTCTATCTGGATTGAATACTTCAGAAACGGAAAGGATCTCGAACAACTCGATTTCCTCATTGATGAAAATATTGTAGCCACAAACGATTTGATCCTCACCGAATTAACGCCCTTCCTCAAAATCAGGAATCAGAGAAAAATCATTAAGCTGTTACATGAGCTTAACAAACTGGAACTGAATATTGATTGGGACAACATTGCCGACTATCAATACAAGTGCCTGAAAATGGGCCTTAACGGCCTCGGAATTCCTGATCTCATCATTGCCCAGAATGCAATTCAAAACAATTGTTCCCTCTATTCGCTGGATAATCATTTCAGCTTGCTTAGCAAGATTGTTCCCCTTAAGCTGGTGTAAAAATCTGCAAGATAGTTTAAAGTCTTTTTCTGCATTCTTTGTACCCACAGGGCTCTTGTGCTCTGAGAGTATAAACTTATTTGCGTGAGATTAACTTGTTTTCCCTAGTTGGTTCAGGTTTGTAACCGGAACCAGACATTTATCAACTACCCAATAAATATGCTATCAATTAGAATTAAGTATATGGGAAAACCTGAATATTGGATTAATTCATCTGCTAATGGTGGGGGCTTGCTTGAATTAGCTGTAATTGAGTGAAAATAGAGGGTTCAGGTTACAAACCTGAACCAACGAAGATATTTTGGATTCCTGTCTCCACGGGAATGACAAAACGGGTTTAAGGTTTCCTTTGCGTTCTCGGCGTCTCTGCGTGAAACAAATAGGCTATTAATCTTTCACCGACACCCTCAACCGCGCCGCATTACCAATAACAAGCAGCGAACTGATAGGCATGGCAATAGCGGCTACGACAGGGGTAACAAGGGCCATCATTGCCAGGGGAATCATAATGAGGTTGTAGACAAGGGAGATGGAGATATTCTGTTTGATCGTAGAAACTGTATTTTTTGAAAGCTCGTAGGCCTTTTGAACACCCTTTAAGTGGTTTGTCATGAGAACGATGTCGGCGCTTTCGATGGACACGTCTGTGCCGGAACCGATAGCAATGCCCACATCGGCCCTGATGAGTGAGGGTGCATCATTTACGCCGTCTCCAACCATGGTGACGATATTTCCGTTCTGTTGGATTTTTTCTATCTTCTGCGATTTGTCTTCGGGAAGGAGTTCGCCCATAACATTCATACCACCCACCTTTTCAGCAATCATATGAGCAACACCCTGCCTGTCTCCACTTAGCAGTGTAAGGTCTGGTACGCTTTTTCTTAATGTGTTGAGAGTCTCTTCCGCATCGTCGCGCAAGGTATCGGAAAGGGAGATAATGCCTACCAGTTTATTATCAGTGGAAATCAATATTGGCGTTAATCCCTTTGACTCCAGCTTTTCTGCCTGAGCGTTAATATCATTTCCCTTGGCCTGCCCTTCCTCAATCATCCACTTAAGGCTTCCGGCAGAGACGCTTAATCCCTCCACTTTTCCCGTGACACCGCAACCGGGACGGCTATTGAAATTTTCGAGAGGCAGTTTAAAGGGATCGATGTTCCGCTTTCCGGCTTCCTCAATAATTCCTCTGGCAATAGTATGCTCCGAGCTTCTCTCCAGAGTGGCCGCCAGGGCAAGAATTTTTTCTTCACCCACGCCTTCAAGATCAATAATGCTAGCAACAGACATGCGGCCTTCCGTAATGGTTCCCGTTTTATCGAAGACGAAATGACTTGTTTTGGATAACATTTCAATGGCTTTACCCTCTTTTATTAGCAAGCCCTTCCTTGCCGCCACACCGGAAGCGACGGAAACAGCCATGGGTGTTGCCAATCCCAGCGCGCAGGGGCAGGTGATGATGAGGACGGAGGTGGCCGCCATAAGGGCCTTGTCATTGCCGTCACCGAGCCAGTAAAAAAAGGTGACAATGGCAAGGCCAATGGTGACGGCAACAAACCAGGGAACGATGCGGTCTGTTATTCGCTGAACAGGTGCTTTTGACATCTGGGCATTTTCCACAAGGCCGATGATGCGCGAAAGTGAGGTTTCTTTCCCTGTTTTTTCAACTTCCACTATTAGGGCGCCTGTCGTGTTTAGCGTTCCCGCAGCTACTTTATCTCCAAGCGACTTTCCCGCAGGGAGCGATTCTCCCGTCAGCATCGATTCATCGATGGAACTTTCACCCTCCACTATTATTCCGTCTACGGGAACCTTTTCTCCCGGTTTGATAACGACCCTATCACCGGCGAGGACAGCCTTGATGGGGACAAGCTCTTCTTTTCCCTCTCTTATGACGGTTGCTACTTTAGGCTGAAGGTCGAGCAGTCTCTGTGTTGCCGATGTGGCCATGTCTCTCGATGACATTTCGAGATACCGGCCGATGAGGATGACAAAAATAAAGGTGACTACCGTATCGAAATAGACTTCACCCCTTACACTGTTATTTATCGTTATATAGGTGGAGTATAAATAGGTAGTCAGGGCGCCGATTGCGATGGGCAGATCCATGTTGAGATGAAGCCTTTTCAGGCTATTTAATGCACCCTTAATAAAAGGGTGGCCTGAATAGAAAAGGGTAGGGGTGGCCAGGGCAAAACCGATCCAGTGGAAGAAATTTCTGAATTCTCCCTCATCGGCGCCGCTGTAGAGGGCCACCGACGTCCATAAAAGGTTCATCATGGCAAATCCGGCGAATGCAATCTTAAAAAGATAGCTCCTTTTCTCTTTTGCCATCATTCCCTCCGCCGCCTGTGGATCGTAGGGGACGACGGAATAACCCACATGGGAGAGCTTTTTTATAATATGTGAAAGTTTAAGTTTATTGTCCGTCCAGAGGATTTTGAGACGTCTGTTAGAGAGGTTGACACGTGCAGAGATAACCTCCTCTTCACGGACAAGAGTCTTTTCGATAAGCCAGACACAGGCGGCGCAGTGCATCCCTTCTACGAGAAGATTGACCTCTTTTCCCTTATCGTCGGATTCGACATAGTCGGCAACAACATCGTCCATGTCGTACATACGAAGATCATCGGGCATATCAGGGGGAGGTGCGAGGGCTTCTTTCTCAGGTGTTCTCTCATAAAAACCTTCGAGTCCCGCTTCAAAAATGGAACGGCAAACGCCGAGACAACCGTTGCAGCAAAAATGTCTCGTCTCGCCGCCAATTTCGGAAGAATAATGAACACCCGCAGGAATGGGGAGGGCGCAGTGGAAGCATGAACTCATGTCAGGATAATTTTGGTATATTAGTAAAAGAAGCTTTTAAATTTTCTCGCAAAGCCGCCAAGTGCGCAAAGGTTATCATTATTTTTTTCTTTGCGATCTTTGCGTCTTTGCGCGAGAATATTATTTTTTAAGCAGAGGGAGCCTTCTTAACGAAAATCCTTTCCACTACTTCAAACTCGTCATTGCCCCTTTTAAGACTTACAACGATATCCCAATGGCCGGGCAGGAGAAAGGTGATCTTCCCTGAATAATCCCCACCACCTTCGCTTGTCATGGGGATTTGGAAATCTGCCTCAGCATCAGATGGCCTGAAGGCATGAATGGTGACCTCTTCGGCCAGGAGGGGGGCTCCTGTAGAATCTTTTGCGTTGAGAACAAAAGTAGAAAGACTGTTTACCGCTGCATTACCTGGAACAACGAGGCTTGCTTTCCAGCCGAGTGCTTTTTCCCGGGCCAGCTTTTCTATCGATTTCTGGTAGTTTTTTCCTTTTTCATAATAATCTTCAACAACGAGACCTGAAGATGTCTTTGAGGCAATAACTACCATGGTCATATTGGCAGTGATAATGACGATAACCATGGCAATCCACCCCAGAACCCAGGGACTTTTAAAAGCGGATTTTTTTTCAGGCCATTCTTTTTCTTCTGTTGCAGCACTTTCACTTTTCATATTTTTCTCTCCCCAAATCAGGTTATTTTGCGGGACTCATAAACATGCTTTTGTACTCGCTCTTTATTGTTTTGTCATTCACATCGTAGACTTTAAAGATGATGGGTATATTTTGCTCTTTTAGCGACTTTTCAGGTGCTTTTAAAAGAATCATGACAGGTCTTACCTTGCTGACAGGTATTTTTACCGGTTCTTTGGAACCCACCATAGTCAGTCCTTCCACGCCGTCTGCTTCAATGGCGAGATTGAGTTCCTTGTCCGTTGTGTTAACAATTTTCATTGTATATTTATTTTGAATGGATCCGTCGCTTAGTTTGACGAAAAGAGGCTGACGTTCATGAATAACATTGATGCTCATGCCGCCCAGGGTTAGCAGACCGTAGCTTATTCCGCTAAAAGCAAGGAAGAGAATGAGTGAATATACAATGACTCTTGGTCTTTTAAAGAGCGGTGGCAGGATTATTCCCCCCAGTTCATCGAGAGAGGCATATCTGACGAGTCCCCGTGGCCTTCCAACCTTGTCCATGATGGCGTCACAGGCGTCGATGCAGAGCCCGCAGGTAATGCAGCCTTCCTGTTGGCCGTATCGGATATCAATGCCTGTTGGGCAGACGGCAACGCAGAGGTTACAATCGACGCAATCTCCGGCGTCAGGTGAGTGGCCTCCTTTTTTGAGGCGCACCCTTGGTTCGCCCCGATCTTTGTCATAGGTGGGGAGGATTGTGTCTGAATCATACATAACTCCCTGAATCCTTGCATAAGGGCAGAGCCAGAAACAGACCTGCTCTCTCATAAATCCCCCGAATATGTAGGTACACATGAAGAAAAAGAGAAGGGTATACCAGCCGACTGCCGGTAGAGTGAACGTGAAATAGCCTTTCCAAAGCTGGAAAGCGTCCATAAAGTAGGCTGAAAAAGTAGCGCCTGTCAGTAAGGAGATGATAATAAAGACAAGGTGTTTTGTTGTTCTTAACCTGATTTTAGTGAATGTCCAGGGAGCTTCATCAAGTTTTCTTCTTTTTACGGGCGCGCCTTCAATCCAATCTTCGGCGAGCGTAAAGATATCGGTCCATACGGTTTGGAAACACAAATAACCACAGAACATCCGCCCGCCAATGGCCGTGACGGCAAAAAGCGCCAGGAAGAGAAAGATAAGGACCAGGGCGAGCATCCACACGTCCTGGGGCCAGACGGTAATGGAGAAAATATGAAATTTGCGGTTGGGAATATCGAAAAGAACGGCCTGTCTGCCGTCCCACCTGAGGTAAGGGCCAAAGAAGAATAAGAGCCAGAAGGAGGCAGCCATCCATTTGTAGTTTCTAAAACGGCCCTTGATTCGTGTTGCATGAATCTTGACATCACCGGGATTGACATGCCAGTAGCTTTCTTCCAGGTTATCTCTATCTTCCTTGTCGGCCAAGAGGCTCTCCTTCGTTGCTGATTTCATCTGGTGGGTACCTTTAAAATAGTATATTAGATAAGCTTGTCCTGTAAAGGATTCATGAATATTTGACTAACCACAAAGTCACAAAGGTCACAAAGCAATAGAAAGGATGAGTACGGAGTCGATAAGAGAGAATTTTCCTGTTAATTGTTTAAAATAAGGCTTTTATTCTCTCTGTTCTTCTTTGTGAGCTTTGTGTCTTGGTGGTAAAAAATACTTTAAAAAAAGGCCGGAAGCCGTGCAGGAGTTTTATCTGCAAGCTACCGGCCTTAAGAGACTTAATTTTCAGCAGTCAGCTATTTTCCACCACCAAACTGATGAACCATTACGGCAAGCTTTTTGATCTGCGTTTCGTCGAGCTTTTTGGCGAAAGCCGGCATAATCGCTTTACGGGTCTGGGGTTCTTCTTCATCATTTACACCGTGGAGTACGGTTTGACGAATATCCTCTTCGGCAGATGAAAAACGCCAGATGCTGTCCGTCAGGTTTGGTGCACCCATTTCCGGCATTCCTTTAGCATCTTCACCGTGGCAACCGAAACAAGCGGCTTCGCCCTCAGTTTCACCCATAAAAACGGCTTTTCCAGGCTCATGGACCTCACCCCTGGAAAGTCCCATTACATATTTAACGACATCGTCCACCTCCTGCTTGCTAAGGAGAGATGCATGAGCATTCATAATACCTGCACGACCGTCGGTAATTGTTTCAACAATCGTATCGGCTGTTCCTCCATAAAGCCAGTCGTCATCAGCAAGTACGGGAAAGTCAGGGCCACCCTGTCCACCGACACCGTGACAGCCTGCACAGTTCTCAGCAAAGAGGACCTTGGCCGAACCCTGGGCAAAACCAAGAAGCTCGTTGTCTTTCAATATTTCATTAACAGACATACCGCTCAGTTTATCGTTATAGGGTTTTCTCAATGCTTCAACTTCAGCAACCTGGTTTTTGAGGCGCTTGATCTGGGTCCATCCCAGAATACCCTTTGTCGAACCATCTACAAGCGGGATGGATGGAAAGAGTATAAAATAGATAACAACGCTGATCCAGCTTATGTGCATACCGATCATCCACCATCTCGGAGGTGGATTATCGAGTTCCTTTATTTCATCCCATGCGTGCCCTGTGTCTTTTGCTGCATATGGGTCATGTTTTTCAGCCATTTTTATCCTCCTTATATGAAGAATCTTCATTCATTATTATAAAACGATGGGCTTCCAGCTTTTCACGGTTTTTAGACCTGAAAGTGTATGCATAGGCAATGGTCATAAGCATGAAAATAATGACCGTTGCTGAAAGGCCAATCCAGTCATTTGTCGTCAACCGGGACCAGTTGGTTGAAAAATGTCCTATGAGACTATTCACGGTAATCCCTGCCTTCCTTGAACTCTATCATGGTGCCGAGTACCTGGAGATAAGCAACGATAGCATCCATTTCTGTTTTACCTTCAACAGCTTTGGCAGCTCCCGCAATATCCTCATCCGTATAGGGAACACCGATAGTCCTCATGGCGCTTACCCTTTTTTCAATACCGGGACCATCAATGGTTGCATCTTTCAACCATGGATATCTCGGCATGACCGACTCAGGCACGACCGCTCTGGGATCCATCATATGTGCAACATGCCATTCGTCAGAGTATTTACCCCCCACCCTGGCAAGATCGGGCCCTGTCCTTTTTGAACCCCACTGGAAGGGGTGGTCATACTTGGATTCTACGGCGAGAGAGAAGTGACCGTAACGTTCTTTTTCATCACGGAAAGGTCTTACCATCTGTGAGTGGCAGTTATAGCAGCCTTCTCTGAGATAAATGTCTCTTCCTGCCAGTTCAAGGGGCGTATAAGGTCTCACACCGCCTACTTCTTCAAATTGTTCCTTTGTTTCAACGACGTTGTTGAGATAAAAGAGCGGGACTATCTCAACGATTCCGCCGATGGAAACGACAAAGGCACACATGAGCAGAAATGCGCCTACGTTTTTTTCCAGTTTTTGCTGTAAACCGTCCTGATTGCTTGCAGCCATTAGATACCTCCTTAAGTATAGGTTCTGCCTTTTACCTGGCAGGTTCGGATTTAGTGATTGTCATGATAATGTTGTAGAGCATAATAATAGCTCCTACGAGGACACAAATGCCTCCAACAGTTCTCATTGCATAGTAGGGGTGCATGGCTGCAACCGACTCGGCAAAGGAGTAAACCAGGTTGCCGTACTCATCATAGGCACGCCACATAAGACCCTGCATGATTCCCGAAACCCACATGGCGCAGATGTAAATAATGATACCGATGGTATGGAGCCAGAAGTGGAAGTTTACGAGCTTGGTAGAGTACATCTGCCTGCCCCAGAGACGTTCAACCATATGATAGATGGCTCCGGCAGAAACCATGACCACCCATCCGAGAGCGCCTGAGTGAACATGACCGATGGTCCAGTCCGTATAGTGAGAAAGGGCGTTAACAACCCTTACCGACATAACGGGACCTTCGAAGGTACTCATGGCGTAGAAGGCAAGAGATACGATAAGGAACCTGAGAATGTAGTCTGTTCTCAGCTTGTCCCATGCGCCGCTCAATGTCATCATTCCATTTACTGCGCCACCCCATGAAGGGATGATCATAGCCATGGAGATGATGGCGCCCAGTGTGGCCGTCCAGTCGGGAAGGGCCGTATACTGGAGGTGGTGAGCACCGAGCCAGACATAACCGAAGGTGAGTGCCCAAAAGTGGATAACTGAAAGTCTGTAAGAGAAAATTGGACGGCCTGACTGCTTTGGAATAAAGTAGTACATGATTCCAAGGAAACCTGCCGTAAGGAAGAAACCGACGGCATTATGTCCGTACCACCACTGGATCATGGCGTCATGAACACCTGAGAATATGGAGTAGGATTTGAAAAGTTCAACGGGGATGACCAGGCTGTTTACCACATGAAGGTAGGTAATCATTACCATCATGGCCATAAAGAACCAGTTTGCAACATAGATGTGAGGTTCTTTCCGTTTTACGACAGTCATTACAAAATTGAACATAAAGCAGAGCCAGGTAACAGCTATCAGTATATCGATAGGCCATTCAAGTTCCGCATACTCCTTGCCCTGCGTAATTCCCAGGGGAAGCGTAATAACTGCGCTTACGATAACTACATTCCATCCGATAAAGGTAAACCATGCAAGCTTGTTGCTCCAGAGGTTTACCGAACATGTTCTTTGCACGACGTAATAGGCCGAGGCAAAGAGGGTACATCCGCCGAATGCAAAGATGACTGCGTTGGTGTGAAGCGGTCTCAATCTCCCGAATGAAATATAGGGGATATCGAGGTTTAGTGCAGGCCAGGTTAGCTGGGCTGCCAGGATGACTCCGACGAGCGCGCCTACAACAAAATAGATTGTAGCGGCTACGGAGAACCATCGTACGACGCCGAAGTCGTACTTTTCTGCTGTTTGATCGTTACTCATTTACTACCTCCATCATTTTTTTATTCTTATCAAATTTTTTCATCCCGGCGAATCAGGATGAAAATAAATAGATAGATAGATGCAAAAAAAGGGTTGGCCGATTCAAAAATTTCTTTTTTTATGGTGGTACTTAAAGTGTTATAAAAAATTACCCCTCTCTTACACAATTTTTCGAATTTGCTTTCTAAGAGTCCTGCTTTTTGATGTTTTCAAGCTGGCTTTTAGCCATTTCAGCTGCCGTATATTTGTCGAGCACACTGAAAAGGGCCTCCTGGGCTTCTCTCCAGACAGGGTGGGCGCCACAGAAGGTATCCCTGTCACATTCTCCCGGTTTTGTAAGGCACCTGTTGAGATTGATGGGGCCTTCGACGGCTTCTACTATCATCCTGATGGTGACCTTCTCAGGCTCATCTACAAGGGAAAAGCCACCTGACTTGCCTCTGTGAGCCCTTACTATCCCGCCTCGCGACAGGGCCTGCATCACCTTTGCAAGAAAGCTCGATGGGATTCCCTGGCTCTCGGCTATCTCTGCAATAGTAGCCATTTCACCTTCTTTTTTCGTTGCCAGGTGTACGATAGCCCGGACGGCATAATCTGCTAATCTTGTTAACTTCATTCACTTACCTCTTGGTCTTTTTTTATGGCAGATGTTTAAACAGGATAATGGGAGCCTATTTTATCCACTTTAAAATAAAATGCAACTAAAAAAAACGCTATCTGGACATTTTTTTCCTCTTTGGTGGTTTTAAAAAGTGGCGGCGGCCTTCGGCAAGGCCGCCGCCAAACAGGTAAGGATAGAAAGAGATGTATTTCTAAAACAAATATAAGCGATAAAAATCAGAACCTGGCGATGAATTCGAGTGTCGTTTCAACGCCGTCGCCCTTTGCAAGGCCGGCAAGTGCGGCAATTCCATCAGCATCGTCAGTATCACGATGTTCGAGCACAACATCAAGGTTTTCATCGAGGCCATAGGTAACAGCAACAGTTGTGCTTGTCGTGTCGTCTGGCGCAGCAAGAGTACCACCAGCAGCCAGATTGAGGTCGGCGTATTGAACTGCATCATACCTTGCTGCAACTGAGAGATTGTCCAGAATGGAGTATTTTGCAGTAACACCGTAGGCGGAATCAATAACTTCTCCGGCAGTGAAGTATTCAACACCGATGTAAAGATTCGGTACAGCCGTTACTGTCAGGTTAACATCAAGGGCGCTTTCCGCACCAAGGTAAACATCTCCCGCAAGAGTTGTAGCTGTAAGCCCTGAATCAGCCTGGTCTGCTGCAGTCACGTAACCCACTTCAAGGTCAAGGCCTTTCATGATATTGAGGTTCAGTAAGGCAGCCATTGAATTTTCTTCCGCAGTAAGGTTCAACTCATCGAGATAAGCCACGGTAATTGTTGCCGGACCGAAGGTTTTCTGAAGAGCGGCGCCTGCGATGTTATCTCCATCAAGAATAGTCTGTCCATCGAGGATGTTGTATATCTGCCCATGAGAGAAGAAATCCATGTCAGGCGCATCTTCTTCTTCCAGTCCGATAGGATTGTTGAAAACACCACCGATAACGGCTACAGGGAGAGTGGTAGAAACAAATGCAGCCTGTTCTATCCTGCCGGAATCAGAGTTGCTGCCAAAAAGTGCATTGCCTGCATTAGCCCCACCATTAGCGGCAAGGTCAAATTCAACATCGAGCAGGACAGTCAGTTTGTCACTTATTTTGCTCCTCACATCGATTTCAGCGTCAGCAAGAAACTTCTTTTCTGTGGGATGGTCGGCACCCGCTGTGGCAGGATCATTGGGCTCGTCTGTAATAACGTACCAGATATCAGCGAAACCGGAGACCTTGGTTTCTCCGGCAAAAGCAACACCACTTAACATTAATAGCATAGATACAGTTAAAGCAATAAAACGTTTCATTGATTTCCTCCTGAATAGTTCATTAATAATTGTTATTTATTTTTTCACCACCCAATTTTCTTTTTTCACCTCCTGTCTTAAAATTTTTGAACGGACAAACTAAAAAAGCCGGAGCGGCCATATATAATGGCGGCCCCGGCTTTTGTCTTCGACTTTCGACTTTTTACCTTCTGGGTTTTTTCAATGAAATTGCAAAAAAAAGGGACACCCATCTATTGATGAACAGTCCCGGCTTCCTGTCTTTCTTTTTGACTTATACCTTATGGGATATTGCTTGATATGTTGTATCTATTCTCTTCCCATGGGGAAAGGATGTTTACTATGGCTGGTCCAGGGAAAAGTCCCGGGGTATGGTCAGCCAGTTACCGCACCTCTTGCACTTTACATCTATATGTGTCTCTGTCACCTTTAAAATCCTCGTTTTTACAATCAATCCCGTGGGCTCTCTCAGAATGATTTTTTCATTGCAGATACACCGCAGAGGTACATCGGTTTTTGTTATCATAGTTAGCGCCTCGGGTTAGGAGATAGTTTAAAGAGGGTAAACTGGACCTATTTAGTGCTTTATTGGTGGCTGTAAAATAGCGGAGAGAGTTGAATATGTCAACAAAAAAATACAAAGACTGTCTCCGGTTAAGGGAAAAAAGTTAAAAATGGAGATCATTATAAAGAGATTCTCCCGTAATTACAGGTGTTTGTATGTAGAAGAAAAATGTGTAACTTGCAGACAAAAGGGGGTTGACTCTTCTGTCGAACTTTCTCTGTGCGAAAAAATTACATAGCTTGTGTCAAATAACTGATACTATTTGTTGCATTTTTATAAGGAGCATATCTCCTGGGCAGGAACTTTCGGCTCGGAAAAATGACTAATTAATGGAAGCAATCGGTGTAATTTTACCCGTCTATATGGGGTAATTAGGGGTGCTTGCTTCTTTTCATGGATGAGAAAAAAAAATTGGTATTTAATTTGCAATAAATTATAAACAAGTAACGAAGGACCCATAGAAAAAAGGAGGTGCCCAATGGAGCTAAAGACGAATGTAACAATGAGATACTGCCAACCCATTGACCGGTTCATCAAGATCAGGGCCTTCTCGGATTCCGAGGTCCAGCAGCTCTTCAAGCGGGTGAACCTGACAGATAAAAGATCATACAGGCAACTGGTGATTAATACGTCTATCGTCAATTATAACGATGATATATTAAAGGATATTATTTTATCAAAGGAGATGAACGGCGGGGTGGAAATGCTGGAAGAAGAGCTTTACCAGATGTGCGTTAAGGTAAATCCCGCTTTCGATATCAACCGGATCTCTATTAATGTGGAAGAACGGGAAAAGCCGGGGAACCTTTTTCTTCTCGAGGGTGAAGAGAAACTTGCCCACGAGCACCATATTGCCCATTCCCTTGAAGAAAAGCTGAAGGAAAGGGTAGTGGGACAGAGCGAGGCTATCAGCAAGGTTGTTCAGGCAATGAAAAGGTCTTATACGGGGATTATGTCACCTGATAAACCGGCGGGAATCTTTCTTTTTGCCGGACAGACCGGTGTGGGCAAAACAGAGCTTGCCAAGGCTCTTGCCGAACTGGTTCTCGGTGATGTTAATGCTATGGTACGTATTGACTGTTCAGAATATGCCCTTCCCCATGAATATGCAAAGCTTATTGGAGCGCCTCCCGGTTATGTCGGTTATGACGATGGGGGTGTGCTGAGTGAGCCTATGACAAAGAATCCTGAACGGATCGTTCTTTTCGATGAGATCGAGAAAGCCCACGGCAAGGTCCATAACCTCCTTCTCCAGATAATGGATGAAGGCTTTGCCACTGATAATAAAGGGCAGAGAATACCCTTCAACAAAAGTATTGTCATTATGACCAGCAATGTGGGGGCAGGAGAAATCGCTGAGTTGGAAGGGGCCATCGGTTTCGGTGACAGAAAGGCTGAAGTAAGCCATAGCTTTAAGAAAAAAGAAACCGTGCGTGCGCTGGAGAATATTTTTGCTCCCGAGTTTTTAAACCGTGTCGACGACATTATTGTCTTCAGGGCGCTTGGGCACAAGGAAAATGTAAGGATTGTCGAGATGTTTCTAAATGTCGTTACCAAAAGGCTTGAAGCTTCCGGAAAGAAGGTTTCCTTTCCGGCATCAGTGAAAGAACATCTCGCTAAAAAAATAGAGACCTCCAGGTATGGTGCGAGACCTTTAAAGCGGATCGTTACCAAATATGTAGAGGCGCCGCTCAGTGATTGCCTGTTAAACTGCAAGTTCAGCAACGCCAAAGGCATCAAAGTCTCTATGAAAAAAGGAAAAATAAACTTCCAGCCATTATAATCAAAGGGCCTCCCGGTTAGTAACGGACCGGGCAGAACCTCCTTCTTAAGCTGCACTTTAGCCGGTGCAGCTTCTTTTTTTTGAATCTCTATTTAAACCTTATTATCTTAACAAGTCAAAAAATTACATTTAAGGTGGTTTCAAATGAAAGCAATTATACTCCTGGCGTCTTTATTCTTATTGTCTCTCTCGGGTCATGCCGCCTCGGCTGAGATTTATTTCGATACTTCTCACCGGGTGATTTTTCACCCCTCTTCAGAGCAGCATCTTGGTCTTAAAAAGTTTGTATCCCTTTTCCGTGAAAATGGCGATCATGTGGAGATAGGGGATTATCCCCTGGGAATCCTCGATACGGGAACCGTCGATGTTCTCGTCATTCCCGGATCCATGGCTCCCTATAGCCCGGAAGAGATAGACCTTGTTGAAAAGTTTGTCAATGATGGCGGAAGGCTTCTTGTTCTCCTCCACATTGCGCCTCCCCTTGCAAGGCTGACGGAAAGATTCGGTATTATTCTCTCTAACGCCGTTATTTCGGAAAATGAAAACAAGATCAACGGCCGGAGTCAGGATTTTTTTGTTAAGGACATGGCTTCCCATGAGATTACCCGGGATGTCTCGATGATAGCATTCTACGGCAGTTGGGGATTGCTTGCCGAAGGAAAAGGCAAAGTCCTTGCCTTCACATCGGAAAATGCCTATGCCGATTTTAACCGCAACAGGCGTTTTGACCACGGCGAGCCCAGAGCCAAAATGGGTGTTGTTGCCGTATCTGATCATGGTAAAGGCAAGGTTGTTGTTGTGGCTGATGACGCCCCGCTTGCCAATGCTTTTATTGATGTGGGTGATAATAGAAAATTTGCAGGGAATATCGTTAACTGGCTCTCTATGCAGATAAGCCGATAGCACAGACAGACCTTTCCTCCCTCGCAGCCTATGGGGGGGATTTTCCTCTCTTCTTTTTTTTAGATATAAAAAATCCCTTAAGAATTAACCCTTTAAACAGATACTAAACAGAATTTGTATTTTTGTGCTTGACACACAACATGTAGTGGTATAGTCTTTTTTCACTACAACATAAAGATGGTTGGTAAAGTCATCATAACGTTGCTTTCTATTATATAAATTTCATATTTGAGGAGGAGTGAATGGGTAGCGTAGGCGCAGTTTCAGGAGATTTGGCAGGTAGTAAGGTAAAAGTAGAGAAGCAACGGGGGGATAAGCTGCCTCTTACTGAGAATGCAATTACCGTTCTTGAAAGAAGGTATTTGAAAAAAAATGAGAGCGGCAGGCCTGTTGAAAAAGTGGAGGATATGTTCAGGCGCGTTGCCCGCACTATTGCCGAGGCTGACCTCAAGCACGATCCCACAGCCGATATTAAGTCCCTGGAGAATGAGTTTTACTCCATGATGACCAATCTCGAATTTCTGCCTAATTCACCTACACTGATGAATGCAGGCCGTGACCTGGGTCAGCTTTCCGCCTGTTTTGTTCTTCCTGTGGAAGATTCTATGGAGTCCATCTTTGAATCCATTAAAGATACGGCGCTTATCCATAAAAGCGGCGGCGGCACGGGCTTCGATTTTTCCAACCTGAGACCGAAAAACTCCGTCGTTGCCTCTACCAAAGGCGTCAGTTCCGGTCCCGTTTCTTTTATGAAAGTATTCGATTCAGCCACTGAGGCTATCAAGCAGGGGGGGACGAGAAGGGGTGCCAATATGGGCATACTCAGAGTCGATCACCCTGATATTATGGAATTCATCACCTGCAAGGAAGACCATGTAACTCTGACCAACTTCAATATTTCCGTAGCGCTGACTGAAGACTTCATGGATGCCGTTGAAAAGGACAGGGACTACAGCCTTGTCGACCCCAGATCGGGTGAAGAAGTGGAAAGACTGGATGCAAGAAAGGTTTTTGATAAAATTACGGAGCTTGCCTGGACCAACGGCGACCCCGGTATTGTTTTTATCGACAGGATGAATAGAGATAACCCGACGCCCAAGATAGGCCCCATTGCCTCGACTAATCCCTGCGGTGAGCAGCCCCTCCTTCCCTATGAGTCATGCAACCTGGGCTCCATCAATCTCTCCAGAATGATAACAGGGGGCAAGCTCGATTATGCCAAACTGGGTTCTACCGTAAAGAAGGCCGTTCATTATCTTGATAACGTTATTGATGCCAATAAGTACCCTATTGATAAAATTGCCAAAATGACGAGGGCCAACCGGAAGATCGGTCTTGGTGTCATGGGTTTTGCCGATATGCTTATCATGCTCGGCATTGGCTACAACAGCCGGGAAGGGGTTGATACGGCGGATAAGATTATGGGCTTTATCCGTGAAAAGGCGAGGGAGGCTTCTGTCGATCTGGCTGAAAAAAGAGGCGCTTTCCCCAACTTCAAGGGAAGCATTTTTGACAAAGGGAAAAATGCTGTAAAGATAAGGAATGCGACGACGACAACTATTGCGCCGACAGGCACTATCTCTATTATTTCCGCTTGCTCCAGTGGTGTGGAGCCGCTTTTTGCCATCTCTTACGTAAGAAACGTTATGGATAACGACGAACTTCCCGAGGTAAATCCTCTCTTCGAAAGGATCGCAAAAAAAGAAGGTTTCTACTCTGTTGAACTAATGAAGAAGATTGCCGGGAAGGGTAGCGTTCAGGGTATGGCAGAGGTTCCCGAACATATAAGAAAGGCCTTTGTTACGTCTCATGATATTTCACCTGAATGGCACATCAAGATGCAGGCGGCTTTCCAGAAATATACCGATAATGCTGTTTCCAAGACAATCAATTTTCATAATGACGCAACTGTTTCCGACATAGAGAAGGCCTACATGCTGGCCCACAAGAATGGCTGTAAGGGAATTACCATCTACCGTGACGGCAGCAGGGAAGGACAGGTTCTTTCCATCAAGAAGGAAGAGAAAAAAGAAGAAAAACATGAAGTTCATATTCATGCCGATGAGATTGTGGCGCCCAGGGAAAGGCCGGCCGTTACTTTTGGTAAGACGGAAAAGGTGGCCACAGGTTGCGGAAGCCTTTTTGTTACCGTCAACGAAGATGAAGAAGGTCTTTGTGAGATCTTTACCCGGATGGGTAAGTCCGGCGGCTGTATCAACTCTCATAATGAAGCTATCGGCCGTCTCGTCTCTCTTGCCCTGAGAGCAGGTGTAAAGACCGAGTCCATTATGGACCAGATGCGAGGTGTAAGGTGCCCCATGCCGCTGGGAATAGGGAAAAATGCTGTTCTTTCCTGCCCCGATGCTATTGGTCAGGTGCTTGCCCACTATGTAGCCAACGGCAACGGTAATAGCACCGCCGCTGCTGCCGAGAATACGGCGTCAACGCATATGGCAATGGCGCCTCTTCCTGAAATGACGAGCAACAATATGGCCCAGGCCGAAAAGAGGGTTGATTCCATTGATATGGGGGTCTGTCCCGAGTGTCCCGATTGTGGTCATATTATCGAGTTTATCGAAGGCTGCCTCACGTGCAGGGGCTGTGGTTATTCCAAGTGTTGATATAAACTCTGAAAAGCAGGGGCAAGTCTTTCATCCGCTCCTGCCGGCCAATTTAAAGGAGTGGGCTTTTTACAAAGGAGAATTCAAAACGTGTCTGATGAAATGAGAAAAGAGATTCTTTCTGCCAGAGAGTGGATGGATTACTACGAAAAGCTTTTTAGGGAAAAAAATCCTGTCAAATCAAGCCCTTTGTCGGTAAGTAAGCCGAAAGAGGATAGGGGTGTTGAAGAGACGAGGAGAGATAATTAATTTAAACAGCCTTGATTGCGATTATTCCGGGCTTTAGGGAGATAAGCCGTCACTTTTCTCCCGGAGAGATAAAATGTCGATAAAATCAGACAAATGGATAAGAAGAATGGCCGAGAATCATAGCATGATCGAGCCCTTCGAAGCGGAGCAGGTGAAGAATGTAAATGGCAACCGCGTTGTCAGCTACGGTACATCAAGTTACGGCTACGACATTCGCTGCTCCGATGAATTCAAGATCTTTACCAATGTACACAGCTCCATTGTCGATCCCAAAGATTTTTGCCCCAGATCCTTTGTTGATTTCAAGGGTGACATCTGTATTATTCCGCCCAACTCCTTTGCCCTGGCCCGTACTGTCGAATACTTCCGTATACCGAGAAATGTTTTGACTGTATGTCTTGGAAAGTCGACTTATGCCCGCTGTGGCATTATCGTTAATGTTACCCCTTTCGAGCCCGAGTGGGAAGGCTATGTAACCCTCGAATTTTCTAATACGACACCGCTTCCGGCAAAGATTTACGCCAACGAAGGTGTAGCGCAGGTACTCTTTTTTGAATCTGATGAAGTCTGTGAAACATCCTATGCCGACAGGAAGGGAAAATACCAGGGGCAGACAGGCGTAACGCTTCCCAGGACCTGAAAATACCCGCCCTTTTTCCGGCAGGAGAGGCGCAAAATTGTCCCATAACTTGAGGAACCCTATGATAAGAACATTGATACATTTTATAAGCTGGATATTTTCAGTAGAAAAGACACCTGAGAAAGTGCTGGAAGATCTCAATAAGCATATCGGCAGCCGCTACGGGCAGTCGCGCCGCCACAGGGGGTACGGAGGAAAGAAGCAGATATTGCTTCCTTAATGGAGGGGCGAATGGGGTGAATATGGGTAAAGAAGTTTTATCGATGAAGGGACGGTCAGCTTTGATGTTGACCGTCCCTTTTTGTTATAATAGTCTGCTTGCAGCAATGATTTAGAAAAAAGAACCAACGCTATAAAAATAATAGAGGATAAAAGATGCTTTACTTTGCTTATGGCTCGAATCTGTCTATAGCAAGAATTTCAAAACGGGTTCCCTCAGCCGAACCGGTAGCAAGGGGCTACCTGACCGCTCACGTGCTTTGTTTTCACAAGGCCGGAAGAGATGGTTCCGGCAAATGCGATGCCTTTTATACGGGAAACAACAGGGATTGTGTGCTCGGCTCCCTTTACAGGATTGATGCGGACCATAAAGTCCATCTCGACAGGGCGGAAGGGCTCGGTATGGGTTACAATGAGAAAAGCGTTTCCATCTATGCTGAATCAGGACAAAAAATGGAGGCCTTTACCTACTATGCCACTCACATTGATGATAAAGTAAGCCCCTATCACTGGTACAAAGGTCATGTGCTCATTGGCGCCAGAGAGCATGACTTTCCGGAAGAATATATCGAAATGTTTCTGAGCGTCGATTCCATCGATGATCCCGATGCAGAAAGGGAAGAGAGGGAGCTCAGTATTCACGGTTTAGGGCTTAATGACGGATTCAGGGCAATATAGAGAGAAAAGGGGCATATTTCAATTCTTTGAGAAAGAGATAGTTCTTTGACCTGATTTTGTCAGGTCCCGCAAAATATAAAATCAAAAGAAATAACTTTTCCGGCAGTAAGTCCACATCCGGCTAGAATCTTCCCTCCAGAAAAAAGCAAAAGAGCAGTATGTATATATGCAAGGCATCTTTATTGTGATATAAAAGGCGACAATAAAGAGGGTTCTTTGCTGGCGCTTATATTTTTTTATTTAAAGGAGAAGGAATAAATAATGATTCAGGCAGGAAGGTTTGTTGTCCCTTTTATCTTGCCTGTTTTCGAGAGCTTGGCAGATACTTTTTTATCCGCCTGTTTATTGAGGTGGAAACTGTGACGATTTCTGATAAGATTTAACGTAAATACTTTCCGGGAGTCTGTCGGACTTAGGGAATAATTAGAATTTAAAACTAATAGCATGTCTGCAATAAAAGCAAAAGATATTTTTCCTGATTTGCGAATGAAACAGTAAAAAAGGAGGAACTATGCCAAAGGTTGAAACGATTGAAAAGGGAGAAGCAAGTGATGAGGTAAAAGCTATATTTGACGAAATAGAGGCCGCTTTTGGGATGGTACCGAATCTCTTTAAAACGTCTGCTCACTTTCCACCGCTGCTAAAAGCCAACTGGGAGAAGGTGAAAGGCGTCATGATGCAAGGCGCCCTTTCCCGAAAGGCCAAGGAAGCCATTGCTGTTATCGTATCCAATGACAACAGCTGTGATTACTGTGTTGCAGCCCATACGGCCGCACTGAAGATGCTTAATGTCACGGAAGAGGAGATAATCTTTATTCTTAACGAGGAGTTTGATGCAGCGGAAATTAGCAAAAAGGAAGCTGCCCTTATAAGGCTCGCCAGAGAGGCCAACATCAATCCCAATGCCATTCCCGGTTCCATCTTTAATGACCTTAAGATTGAAGGGGCTTCAAGCGGCGAAATTGTCGAGGCGCTCGGTGTAATGGAAATATTTACGGGGTTTAACAAGTTTCTCGATGCCCTGGAGGTGAGTATCGATTTTTAGGGCAAGAGGCAGTCAGAAGAACAGGTCAGCTAGCAAGAGATAGTCTCTCTCGATTCCAATAACACAAAAAAAGGAGTTAATTATGAAAACAAAGCTTTTAGTCCTCATCTGCACGGTATTATTCAGTTCGTCGCTTCATGCGGAAACTTCCCTATGGAAGGTACAGTCGGGGTCATCCGTTATCTATCTCGGCGGCACTATCCACATATTAAGGTCATCGGACTTTCCATTGCCAAAAGAATTCGACTCTGCCTATGCAGACTCCAAGATTATCACCTTCGAAACAGACCTTGACGCAATGCAGAGTCCCGAGATCCAGCAGCTTATGGTCTCTCAGGGTATGTATAGTGATGGCCGAACCCTCGATAAAGTCCTCTCAAAAGAGGCTTACGGCAAATTAAAAAAATATTGTGACGGCCTGGGCCTGCCTTTAGAGGCGCTTAACAGGATGAAGCCGTCTATGGTCGTTTTTACTGTTCTTGCGCTGGAACTCAAGAAATTGGGAGTAGACAGCGGTGGCGTCGATTTCTACTACGACAGGAAAGCAGCGGCCGATGGAAAGAAAAGGGATAGCCTGGAGACGCTGGAAGAGCAAATCGGTTTTCTGACAGCCATGGGCGAGGGGAATGAGAGCAATTTTGTCATCCACTCCATCGATGATTTCAAAGAGACATCAACCTTGTTAGATGAAATGATATCGGCATGGAGAGCCGGTGATATTCAGAAGTTGTCCGATCTCTTTGTCAAAGATATCAAAAAAGAGTTTCCAAAGTTATACAAAAACCTGTTGACAGACCGTAACAAAAAATGGCTTAAAAAAATAGATGCATATATGAAAACACCGGAAAAGGAGTTCCTCCTTGTAGGTGTTGCCCATATGCTCGGGAAAGAAGGGCTTATAAATCAGTTGAAAAAGCGTGGTTATGAGGTAACTAAACTTTAACTGAAAAGATTATTTTCAACGAGGGAAGCTGCGGAAGGGCAGGTCAATTTAAAAAAAGCTTAATCCCTGTTGGGAAAAAAGGTTTTGCTGTCCCCGGCATGACCGGGAATCGGTTAATTCTAAAAACTTCAAAAACCAGGGGTTGCGTCTGTGCATTTGAGAGAAAGAGAGATTGTTTTTTCAGGTTCTTATGAAAATTTAAAGCCTATGGCTTTTCCGGGATAATAAGATTTCAGGAGGGATTCATGAACCGTAATGAGATGATCGACCGGCTGGAGGGAGAAGACTTCGATGTTCTTGTCATCGGAGGGGGAGCAACGGGGCTCGGCGTGGCCATCGATGCGGCGAGCAGGGGGTATGGCACAGCCCTTGTGGAAGCCTGGGATTTCGCCAAGGGCACATCGGGCAGGAGTACCAAGCTTATTCACGGCGGAGTACGCTATCTTGAACAGATGAACTTTTCACTTGTCATGGAGGCCCTCCGTGAAAGAGGTATTCTCTACCGTAATGCACCCCATCTTGTCTCTGACCAGTCTTTTATTGTTCCCCGCTATCACTGGTGGGAAGGTCCTTTTTATGGCATCGGCCTCAAACTTTATGACACCATGGCAGGAAAACTCAACCTTGCTCCCAGTGAATTCTTAAGTCATGACGAAACAGTAGAGGCCATCCCCAATATTGAGCGCGAGGGTTTAACGGGAGGGATACGCTATCATGACGGCCAGTTCGATGACTCCCGTATGGCGGTAACCATGGCCCTTACCGCCTGTGAACATGGCGCTGCTCTTGCCAACTATGTAGACGTTAAAGCGCTTATTAAAGAGGGGGGCTATGTTTCGGGCGCCGTCGCCCTTGATAAGGAGAGCGGAAAATCCCTGACTATAAAGGCGAAGGTTGTTGTCAATGCAACGGGCATATTTGCCGATACCATCTGCCGCATGGACCGGCCTGAAGCCCCTCCCCTTATCGAACCGGCGCAGGGTATTCATCTCGTCTTCGATCGTTCCTTTCAGCCAAGCGATACGGCCATCATGGTTCCCCACACTGATGACGGCAGAGTACTTTTTGCCATCCCCTGGCATGACAGACTGCTTGTAGGCACAACGGATACAACCCTTAAAGAATGCTCCATCGAGCCTCTTCCCCTCGATGAGGAGGTGGATTTCATTCTCAGAAATGCAGGACGCTACCTGGAAAAAGAACCCGGCCGCCGTGATGTCAAATCTGTTTTTGCAGGGATAAGGCCTCTCGTCCATCCTCCGGGAAAAAGTCTGGAAAGCAAGGAAATATCACGGAGCCATGAAGTTTTCACCAGTGAAACGGGTCTTGTCACCATTGTTGGTGGAAAGTGGACGACTTACCGGAAAATGGCTGAAGATGCAATGGAGCATGCCATTATGGTAGGCGACCTTCCGGAAAGACCCTGTGTTACGGAAAAGCTGAAACTCTACGGCGCTATGGACAGGGATGCCCCGGAACTTACCACCGATGACCGCCTCAGGGTTTACGGCAGTGAAGCTGTCCTCATAAAAGGGATGGAGCTTGAGGAGATGGAGCTTGCCCGTCAGATTCATCCCGATCTTCCTTACCGTTATTCTCAGGTCCTGTGGGGAGCCAGGAAGGAAATGGCAAGAACGGTGGAGGATATTCTTTCCCGCCGGACAAGAGCGCTCATCCTGGATGCCGAAAAATCAATTGAGGCGGCGCCGGAAGTGGCAGGGATTCTTGCCCGTGAGCTTGGGCATGATGAAAGCTGGGAAAAGAAGCAGGTGGAGGAGTATACACGGCTTGCCAGGGGGTATATGTTGAAGTGATTAATTGTTGCCATGCTATGTCCACTTAAGTCCTGTCCATCCTGTCAATAATCGCCCTGATCCCTTCCCCGCCACCAAGGGGGATGGCCAGGTGTCCCGGCGGGACGTCATCGTCCCTCGGGTTAATGCGGATTAATGTTCCGCTGCACCCTCTTGCCGCCTGTTCCGATTGCATTCTTACCGTTGGCACGGCATGGCCTGCGCCGACTTCCACAACAGCCAGTTTCATTTCTTTTGCGCGTATGTTATTGAGCCAGTTTGAGAGGTGATAGCTCTGTTCATTAGTCCTGTGGGGCAGCCAGCCCCAGTCACCGAACATGAGGATATTGGGGCGCGCCGGTGCGCCGCAGTGAATACAGGCGGGCAGCGGTTTTCTTGCTCTGAAGGTTTCACTGTTAACATCAACATGTGTCTCGTCGGCATTCCATATGGCCTCACCGCAGCCGTCGGCACATTGGAGGTAGTGAATGGAGCCATGACATTCCTTGATTTTTATACCATCAAAACCGGCTTTCTGGAATTGTCCGTCTACGTTGGAGGTAAAGACGAAGTAGCCTCCTTTTTTTTTCTTGCCAAGTTCCAGGAGTTTTGTAAAACCGTGATGGGGCTCGGTTTGCCTGTACAGATTCAACCTGTGGCCGTAAAAGCCCCAGGCAAATTCCGGATCGGTCCTGAACCATTGAGGATTGGCCATTTCGGCAAAGGAGATGCCCAGCTTCCTCATGGGGGGATAGGCTTTCCAGAAACCTTCATTACCACGAAAGTCGGGAAGGCCCGAATCGACGCCCATGCCGGCGCCTGCCGTAATAAAAATGGCCTGGGCTTCTTCAATTACCTTTGCAGCGAGCGCTATATTTCCCTTATCTTTTTCCATGATAGTATTATTAACATATCCCGGGCGGGGAGGCAATAGGTGTAAAGGTGGGAATAATGGACACTAATTAGTTTCGAAGCAAACGGTAATCAAAAGTATATTCTTTGGTTTTTTTAACTTTTACCCGGTGGAAGTCGGGATGGAGTGGATTGATAAGGATATTGAACTCATCATCAACAACAGCAGATGGTACGCGTAAGAGCAGTGAGTCTCTCGACTTTGCCCAGTCGGACCCGATTGTTGCCAGTGAATTGGGCGCTGGAAATTCTCTCCAGTTTTTGGGTAATGCAGATTGCTCAAGCTGTTGAGCCTTTATCTCGCCGGTAATTTCAATGGATGCAATACTCAGATCATAGGGCACTATTGCAAAGGGGACATGAACGAGATATTCGACACTTGCCAGTGACCTGCTTTCGGCAGTGTAAACCATCCTTGTTCCTTTCCGGTTCCACCTGCCTCCATAGGTTTCAGCTCCGGCGCCGGTAAGATTATTGATATAGTCCGTTTTGGATATTCTATAGACCTGCATTAAGAAAAAATACCATGTTCGATCCTGCCTAATTCATCTAAAATCATATCTATTCCGAACTTGGATTTTAACAGGCTCTTTGGTGTTTTATTGGCAAATGAGGTGCAAGGATTATTCATCCATAAGAGGAATTTTATTTTGTCCTGGAAAACAGCCGTTCCTTTGGCGCTCACTTCGGCAATTTGCAGAATATGATCGGAAACGACAGGCGCAAACTGTTTTTCATTATCATAGCGTTGTATGGTCCGTTCTGTAACAGGCAAAACCTCCGCCATTTGCTTTGTTGAAAAATGGAGATACCTTGCAAGGTGAAGAAGGGAAGCTTTGCTGATACCCTCATCGACGAGGTTAACTAAATCGAGGCGATTTTCAATTTTTTTATGAAGAAATTTTGCGCCGCCCAGTACGCTTGCAATACTAACCTCACAGGAAGCTAACTTGCCGGCTATCGTCTCTGCTGTTTTCATTTTAACCCCCTTTGTTTTTCCCATAGCTTTTCCTCTCCGGATTAGAGTTTACGACATAAGTCTATTATGAACCGACATTTGTCTGGTGTCAAGCTGAATTTGTTTAAATTGTTACTCCCTGTTTCTCAGTTTATTCATGAGTGGCGCATCTAAAGGATTAAGTTGTGAGAAGGGTTCATTAAATATATTGTTAAAAGGTCTGGCCAGGCGGATTAGGTCCCCTTGGCCAGACGTGAATGAAAAAGGTTATTTTAAATATTTATCGAATTCCGGCGATGCAAAAATAATAGGGGCAGGGCTGTATACCTGATAAAAGGAAGAATATTCATATGATGGATTTCAGAGCCTTACAATTATCCTGCGCTTGCCAGGGCAGCACAGTTACTTTCGCCTTTCTTCTTTCTTGCCCTTATCTTGCATTTATGCGGTGGCAGCTGAAATGGATGCGCCGGCTTTTTCAATCGCTCTGTTGCCGATATGTACATCGCCGGTGACCGTATCGACAAAAATATAGGGCTTAAAAGGGTCTCCTCCAAAAATAAAATAAGGATTACCGATGGTTGGCCCTAAAGGGTTTCTCAGGGTAACGGCGCCATAGGGATTCTTGTAGCCCGCCTTTTCCTTCAGTTCATTGGCCTGCGGAAGATCCATATTGACGGGCCAGTTGATAATAACATCTTCACACCAGGGTGACGGGATAAGTTGCGGTTCGCCGAATTCACCATAGCCCGTCTCTGTGATAATAACTGTAGTGTTGTTTGTATTACGAAAAACGACTCTTAACCGGTCAATCTGTGCAGGGTCCGTCGTCGGACCGCCTGATGCTGTTCCATCAGCTTCGTAGAGCTTTGCCTCCGGGTATTTTTCCGTTACTATTCGTACTGCAATGTTTACACGTCCATTGAAACTCAGAATTGCCATTTTCCCCTCCTTTAAATGGTACGGCTGTTTAAATGAGTCAGACAAGGCGCCGCTGTGCCTGCCTTACTGTAGACTTTGCGAACACCATATCCGCGTATAGTCTAAAGTAAAGCTGCTGTATTTGAGCTTGTCAAATTTTTTATGTCTGCGTGGAAAAGGGACAAAGCGAGGCAAAGCAGAAGGAACGTTATTTACTTTTCGTTTTTTGCCCTTTTTCCTTCTTTATTAGAAAAGAAAATCCTTTTGTTTCCATACCTGCTAATTGAAATTATTAATAAAAAATTTATAAAGACTTGCAATCCTGAAAATAGGTGGTAATTTTTATTTTGGGGTGGGAATTCTTTTTTTTTTACTTTTCAATAAAGGTAAAAAAGCCTTTGTGGGTTATTCCCCGAAAATCTTAACGCCAGCCAGGAGAGATATCAATTCTTTGATATTGTCTCGCTTGTTTTATAAGGCTGAAGTGAAGGACTATGCAGGCGCAATAAAAATGTGCTTGCTCATTAATTTTATAGGTATAGGGAAAATTGATTGTCCATTAAAGGTTTATCACCCTGTGTTCATATTAATAAAGAAAGGAGGTGAATAAGATATTTCTTATGTTAGCATTATCGATTGCAGTCCTTTTTTCTTTATTGAACGTTTAAAATAATGAGGTAAAGAATATGCAAAACACCACACCAAATAACCTTGTGAATGCCTGGATTTTTCTGAATGAGGATGAACCGGCAGGTACTAATTACAATAGCTCAGACAGTTGTTACCAGACACTTATTCAAAACAATATCTACCAATCCATAGATATACTGTATATGTGCTTTGTAGAAACAGTCCCCACCAGCAGTACTACCATACCCTCCGGCGATGGCTCGTCATACACCATCCAGATGGGCAATTTGCCGCACAATCAGGAGTATATGGATAAAATACTGGTAGATGCCAAAAACAACAACTCCAATATGAAGTTTGGCGTTACCGTTGGCTATGACAGTGGCCAGGTATCGAATATCTTCTCAAACCCTGAATATACCCCTCAGCAAAATGCTGAAAATTTCGCCGCAAACCTCTTGAAGTATATGCAGCACTACGGCCTGTCAGGTTTTGATATTGACTGGGAATGGCCAATGTGTAACGAGGTGACCCAAACACAATTCAAGCTTCTTTTCACTGCTGTAGGCCAGCTGTTTCAAAAGCAAAGTGAACAATACTATTGCTCAATTTCGCCTGCCAGCAATGCCAATACGGATACGGATACAATCAACAGCTATCTGGACTTTGTAAACCTGCAAATGTATTTCAGCACCGGCCTGCCATTACAGTTTCCTCATGTTAAGCAGCAGTTATTTGGTTATGGCGTTAAATTTGAAGCTAGCGGACCTACCTCTGACATTTGGCACGTGGGTTTTCAAACAGCGCTTAATGGCTATGAACTTAACATCAGCAACAATCATTTTAATTCATACATTAACTGGCGATTAAACTCACAAAACTTTATGTTTGAGCAAACCCAGCAGCAGGCACTCTATGGATTAATCCATAATAACTATCTCGTGGAAAACCAATGGGGTGGTTCATCGGCACCCTGGCACCCGGGCGGCACCTGGGTTATGGGCTGCCGTAACGGTCAGCATGTTGTGCAGTTGGAAGCAAGCTCTGCTGATGGCGGTCAAACGCTAAAGGGTACTATGACTTATGACGGTGAAGGTCCTATTGGTTTCACTGCTACACTGCGCGGCAATAATAGCTATCAGGTACAAAACCAATGGGGTGGTTCATCGGCGCCCTGGCACCCCGGTGGAACATGGCTCATTGGAGGGCGCAGCAACCAAAATGTAGTGGCTATTGATATTTCATCGAGCGACGCCGGGAAGACCCTAAAGGGTACAATGACCTATGCCAACGAAGGGCCCATAGGTTTTGCCGCTGCATTACAGGATCATGCCGACAAAAAAATTGCTCATGCAGGCCGTGCAGGGCAGAGTGGCGAAGCATAATCCGCCGCATGTAAATTGTATTAAACGTTAAAGGGTTTATGCCTGATTATTGCCGTAATCACCTGAAAGGAGGTGTTGCTTTTTACAGTTAATCTGCCTGAACGTTGACAGAATCATATTTTGGTAAAATATATTGATACCTTAGGAGCAGCGGGTAGTCTGGATAAAGTAAAGTGATGCCCGGGAGTTTGACAAATGCCTAGACGTGATCCTTTATTACTTATAAAGTGGGACACAATTACTGAGTATTTGCAAGCGTTCCCTTTTCCCCTCACTATGTTGAGTTAATAGTAGCGGAAGAATGTAAAAGTTGTGTAAAGAGCGATAAAAATGCAGTGGGGGGATATCGGGGTTGGGCACCGCTAACTTTTTATTGCAGTATCTACGCGTGCTGTCTCCTTTTTCTGCGCTGCCTTAACTCTCTTTCTCCTGATTTTTCTCTCCGAACTCCTTCATAACGTATGTCGTATCCCAACCTGTATCAGGATGCTCTTCTGCGTCCTTCAGGTCGGAGAGCATAAGCTGTTCCAGGTCTTCAATCCGCTGTCGGGCCAGAGTGATGAAGGTTTTTTTGTCATGATGCACGTGCCGCAGGACTTCAGTTGCATCGACGTCATGATGTCTGAATGTTCTGGCGGCACGTTGTGCCTGATATGCCCTGAAACCGAGGCTGGTAAGTGCATCGATGCCGACCTTTAGTGACGTATCGAATGTTTCACGATAGACATGGTGTACACCCTCGTCAAGGAGTTCAAAAACTTCCGTTCTTCCTGATGAACGGGTAAAAATTGTCAGATGGGGGTAGTGCTTTTTTACCATGTGTACAATATCGATTGTTTTTCCATGATCATTAAATGCAAGTATTAATATGCGGGCCTTTTCCGCTCCCGCCGAATGAAGAAGGTCCTTTCGGGAGGCGTCACCGAAAAAAACCTTAAGCCCCAATTTGCGCAGGAGTTCAACCCTGTCGGAATCATGCTCGAGAACTGTTATGCCGATATCATTTGCCCTTAGCAGGCGCCCCACTATACTGCCGAAATTCCCAAATCCGGCAATAATAACCTGATTTTCTTCGTCGATGCTGTCTGCTTCTATCTCCTCTTTTTCATGAGTACCAAAGCGGGGCTGGATTAATTTGTCATTAACGATCAATGCAAGAGGCGTAAGGGCCATTGAAAGGGCCACTGCTCCAATGAGAGGATTTGCAATGGTATTATCGATAACATGGCTTTGTACGGCAAAGGAAAAGAGAACAAAGGCAAATTCTCCACCCTGAGCAAGAGAGAATGCAAAAAGGACATTATGATCACGTCTGATTTTAAATATTTTGCCGACAATAAGGAGAATGACTAGTTTAAGGATGATAAGACCTGCTACAAGCATACCTATAAGATCCGGCTTTTCTGTAATCAAAGTGAAATCAATCGATGCTCCTACAGCAATAAAGAACAATCCAAGAAGCAGTCCTTTAAAAGGCTCAATATCTCCCTCAAGTTCATGACGGTATTCGCTGTTAGCCAGAACAACCCCGGCAAGGAATGTCCCGAGAGCCGGGCTTAAGCCAACCTTTGTCATAACCAGGGATATACCGATGACCAGCAGGAGGGCTGCAGCGGTAAAGAGTTCTCTTAATCTCGTTTTTGCGATATAACGGAAAAAAGGGCGTATCAGGAAAAGTCCCGCAATGATGATAAAGGCAATGACACTGACTACCATAAGGGCTTGTCCCCAGCCGGAAAGGCCTTCAACCCATGTTGTACCTCCACCATGGGCCTCTGCCGTTCCCTTTACCACTCCGGCAGTCTTTACTGCCAATAAAGGCATAATGGCAAGCATGGGAATGACAGCGATATCCTGGAACAAGAGAACTGAAAAAGCGCTCTGCCCGGCATCGGTTTTCATGAGTCCCTTCTCGTTCAAGGTCTGAAGTACAATTGCCGTAGAGGAGAGAGCTAGGGTCATACCCACTGCCAGAGATGACTCAAGTGGGAGCCCAAAAAATATGCCTATCGATGTAATTGCCCCCGTTGTCAGGGTAACCTGCAAGCCTCCCATTCCGAGAATTGGACCGCGAAGACGCCACAAGAGCGACGGTTGCAGTTCAAGACCGATGAGAAAGAGCATCATCACAACGCCGAATTCGGCAAAGTGCATCACATCCTGCCCTTCTTCTCCGATTAGCTGAAAGCCGAAGGGGCCGATGGCAAAACCGGCGATGAGGTAGCCGAGAACGGAACCGAGTCCGAGCCGCTTTGCAACAGGGACTGATATGACCGCAGCAGATAGATAGACAAATGCCTGAAAAAATAAACCGTCTTCTTGCAATGAATCGTCCTTTAGGTAGTAATTATGCTTTCTATATTCTGGTTAAATTTTTGCTGTGACTGTAGGGCATCAAGATCCAAGGTGCCGTCACGGAGAGATAATATGATTTTCTGATAGTTCTCTCCCTGTTTTTTTATCTCCTCCTTTGTGATCGTACGTGTTCCATAGACAACAAAAGGCGGTAGATAATCCATTCCGCACACACGACTAGCCTGCCGTATTGGCGCAAGAAACTCAATCATTGTATTACCATGATAGCCCTCATGCTGAAAGAGAGACTCTCTGCCTCCCACGGTGATAACGTTAAAGAGCTTTTTCCCTTTCAGGGCCATTCCCGTTTTACCGTATGCCCACATATGCTGAAGAACGAGATCCATCCACTCTCTTAATATTGCCGGGACGCTGAACCATAAGAGCGGATGATGGAAGACGATAATATCCTTTTCCAGCAGTAGATTCTGTTCGTGTTTAACATCTATGTGGAAATCGGGATATAGCTCGTAAAGATCATGGAATGTGACTCCATCGAGGTCTGTGACAAACTTGATAAGTTCCCTGTTGACCCGGGAATTTTGTAATGCCGGATGTGCAAAGAGAATAAGAATGTTGTTTTTAAATTTTTTCATGATCTGTGCTTATGAAAAGGGTTATTTAAATTGACTGCCAAACACTTCACTACAAGCAGTGTATATAAGTACGGATATAACAGTACGATATTGTCCGGTTTTAATATGAAAGCATTTTATAAGATAAATTATGAACTAAAAGGTTTCTTATTTTATGAGGTTTTTCAACTCGTTCCCAAGCTCCAGCTTGGGAACAACGCTAGTGCATAAGAAGCTCTGCTTTAAACCTTCACACCTTAATAAAACCAATCATCCGATTTGTCCACATGTCCCTGCTTAACTGGATTATAATGAATACTAATGTTAAAAATGATGCTTTTGAGGCTCATGCAAAAAGTAATAATAATTGTCATTCCCGCACGCCCGAACGCAGTGACAAAGTGCCCTTGGGGTATAAGCGGGGATATGGTGTTTTGTTACAGAAAACCATATCCCCGATTGAACATTTCGGGGATGACAAAGAGTTTTGCAAAAGCCTCCTTTATCTTTTAATTTATTCCTTACTCTCATGGGATTTTAAAAGCTGGAGCTTTTTATCAATTGCATTCCCAAGCCGGAGCTCGGGAACGAGTTAATCTTCAATCCAACCTACTTTACTTCCCGTCCCAATGCAGAGTCAGCACATCATCTTTCACTTCATAGCTTTTCAATCTTTTAAAAAAAGTCATACCAAGAAGTGAATGCCGCATTTTTGCTTCATTTACCGACGCCCTGATTTCTTCTATAATAATTTCACCCGTTTTGAAATGGCGAAGCCGGATTGAACTGCCGCGAACCCTTCCATTAGCTGTTTCATAAAAGCGGTCAAAAGTGAGTTTATCCGTTTCAATGCCAAGTTTTTCGGCATCACCAAGGGAGAGCACAATATCGCTTGCCCCGGTATCTGCCAGAAAGATGATGGGAATCCCATTAACCTGGGCTCTTATATAAAAATGTCCATCAGAAGAGAGGGGGAAACTGATAGAATGCGGGGTTTTCTGAAATCCCTTTGCCGGAATGACCTGGGCCAAAACTTTTTCCTTAACTTCCGAAAGCTCATAGCGATAACTGTATCCAACCATTGCAATCAGGAAAATTCCTGCCCATATTGCAAGATAGCTGAAGTTCTGCCGCACTTTACCGGAAGCGAGCGATGAACTGACAATAAGGATGATAATAATTTCATAAATAATCTGTCCTGAATCTTCTTTGAAACTGATCGTACCAAAAGTCCTGTTAAGATAAATCATGAGACTCATTAGAAGACCGGCAATGATAAAAAAACGCAGGCTGAAACTCCCCGTTGCCTCATTTTCTCTGTCCGAAAGTTCCGGGTTCCGGTCAGGATAAAGGTTTTTATTACAAGTAGAGCATAGAGCCACTCCCCCTTCATTCTCACGGCCCATTAAGTCTTCCACTTGAACAGCCCTGATATTTTCAACACCGCAATGAGGGCAGACATGGATAATATTATTTTTGTGAGGAAGCATTTATTTCTTTCTTCAAGTTATGTAAAGAGGAATTGTTTCTACGCTTGCTATTATTAGTTATGCTGAATATGAAAATAGATGAAACAAGCAATAAAGTAAATAGTAAAGAGTGGACAAAATAGAGATACAAGTGGAATTACCAGCTAGCGTAGGGCGGATTAGCGAAGCGTAATCCGCCACATGTTTTAATTAATCTTTTAAATCCCCGCCCTCTGAGCGGGGCAGAGTTAAGAGGCTATGCCATAATAATTTTACTTTTCTTTTGCTGGATTTATGCCCCTTGAGGGTACAAAGAAAAGTAATAAAAGAAAGGCCGCTCAGCCCGGATAAACCGGATAAGTGCCTTTACGAAATTATATCCTGTGTGTTTTTACAGGATATAATTTCTAAGTTACTAAAAACTTGGCCTTCGGCTTCCCTCCTTCCACCGTTGCCTTCGGCGGGCACAAGCCCTAAATAGGATAAGTGCCTTTACGAAATTAAAAATTTCTAAGTTACTAAAACTCGCTTCGCTCAAACAGTTTGTGCCCTTCATCCTCAGTCAACGGCTGCACTCGGCTGCGTTTTAACGGGAAGGAAAAGCAAGCCCTTTTAGGGCTCAAGCAAGGGCACGTCCTCTGGGCGTGGATTCTTTAATCTTTCCTTAATCTTCCCCTTTATATAATGGAATTATATAAAAACGATTCCGGCAAGAGTCGGAAGGGGAACCATAAACAAAAGGAGGGATGAACAATGGCTTCAGAAATTTATGTTGATAAAAGTGATTGTACAGGGTGTGGTAATTGCGTGGATCTGTTACCTGATGTTTTCAGATTGGATGAGGATGATCTGTCGGAACTTATTCCCGGTTCATGGGAAAGTGCCGGCAAAGATGATATGGAACAGGCCATCGATGACTGTGCAGGTCAGTGTATTGAGTGGAAGTAAAGAGACTGTAGAGTAATGCAGTGAAGTTAAAAAGACAGGGCATCTCCTCCAGGAAGGAGGGATGCCCTTTAAATTGACTTCTTTTAACTGTCAGCTATTATGTCTATGCTTGCTGAGCACGTTGTGCCATGGTGACATTTTCCAGGGTAAAGGTAAATGGCGTAGCGCTTGAGCCTGCACCTCCCCCCCTCATGACAATGTCGGCGCTGCTTATGCCGAGGAGATTAAGCTCTGTATTGATATTGGATATGATGGCCGAGTTCATCGTTTGTCCCTCCTCCACTTCAGAAGCTACCCCTATCCAAAGGGTGGGTTTGAACTCAAAGACGGCCATTTGAGCGGGAGCGATGCCTGTCTTTTGGGCCAGAACCTTACCGTCTTTGTATATGTAGGCATTAATTGCGCCTTTTTGCAGATCGTTTCTTAACTGAACCTCCTTTGGGCTGCTGCCGGGGCCGACATAGGATAATTCATTGCCGGAGGGTTGCAGCGCAACATGAAATAACTGACCGGGTTCGGCATTAAGTTGGGGCGTATAATTCCCGTAACTGTCGGAAGCGGCTATGGTCATTTTGTGAGGATATACAAAAGGATGATGGTCTCCTATGCCGCAGTTTTTAATGACTGTCCAGGCCACTGCCAACTCGTCAAAGTCGGTATTGGCGTTTTTTTGAAATATGACGACTTCTGAATTATTACTGTCATTCGATTGGTTGATAAAATTTAACTTTATGCACATCTTTTTATCTCCTTTCATTTTTTTAATGTAAGTTTACCGTATTCTTCACCCATTAAAAGATGTTGATAGTTGTTATTATCGTCTTGTGATACGGTTAATTTAAAATCAACTTTATCTTGAAAAAGCAGTACAAAATCTGAACCGCCAAAGAGGAAATATCCAAGCATGTCTCCCTTTTTGACTGTATCGCCTATCGTGAAGGTATTTTCAAAATTAACGGACGATACCTGTGACATTCCTATGGGCAACAAGGCTACCAGGCCGTACTTTTCCGTTTCAATAATCAGGCAACCCCGTGTTTCAATATTTTGCCAACCGGGAGTTTTAGACTCAAGAACATATTTCTTGCGTTGAGCATCCCATTTTGTAATACCGCCGGCCGCATCATCGCTCATAATAATGCGCACTTCTTTTATTGTCCCGCCCACGGGAAAATGATAGCGATGATAATCGTTCACATCGAGAAAGGTATGGGTTAAGGTACCATTGGCAAATTCATTTTTATAGGCGCTGTCTTTACCGATAAGAACCTTGATGGATTTGAAAATATTGGATTTGATGGCGACGCCGCCCTTAGCCACAATATTGGAATTTTTATCTATTTTCCATACACCCTGAGGCGTTGAATCGGCGGGAGATGTGACAATTGACGGATCATTTGGAGATTTGATGGGACGTTGATCGGGGGATTTCAGAAACCTTGCAAAAAAATCATTGAATGTTTTCCATTTTGACGGATCTTCATACCAGCCGTTCTGCAATCCGAACCTTTCATCAGCCAGGGCCTTTTTGTAGTACTCATTATTCCACGACTCCTTAGTGCTTAAATACATACCCCATTCTTTTGTAAAGTTGATCAACCATGTACGATAGGGTTCATGGTATTGAAGTGAATTGTTGTAATAGCCTTTGTCTTTTAATTCGGCAAGCGGTTGGTCATTGATGAAATAGAAGTAATCCAAACTCTGATCGATCTGTTCGTATAACTTGGGATAGGGAAGGTTCGGTAGAATCGACCAGGGCATGGCCTTTGCCGCCCAATCGATAAAGGCATAATATTCTTCTAATGTTTGGGCCGGATTCATTACCTTATCGGGATTGATTTTTTTTGCCTTTTCAATTGACTCTACAAGCATTTCTTCTAATTCCGCATTATGCTCTACCATGGTTATCATTTGCTGTGTAATGGGTTCATGCTTCGTTAGCGCTACCTTGTTACACCCTGTAAGAACAGTGAGGCTTAAAATAGACCATGAAACAAACGCAACAAATAGCCATGTAAAAGGCCTATTCATTTTCATAAATATTTCTCCTTTTATAGATAGTTATGTTTTCCAGTTTCCAAAATTAAGTATCGGTTTTTTTTACCGCCCTGTCAGAAGCCTTAGAAGACATTTATACTGCGATCAAGGGAGGTCGAAACGGTCAAGGTTCATTATTTTATTCCACACCGCTACAAAGTCATGGAGGAACTTTTTCTGGGAGTCCTCACTTCCGTAGACTTCCGCCAGGGCCCGAAGTTGGGAGTTGGAACCGAAGATCAGGTCGACACGGCCGCCTGTCCACTTGAGTTCGCCCGTTGTGTGATGACGACCCTCGAACAGGTCATCCTCTTCCGAGGTCGCCTTCCATGTCGTACTCATGTCGAGCAGATTGACGAAGAAGTCATTGGTGAGCGTCTCCGGTCGCTCGGTGAAGACACCCTGTCGGGATTGTCCGAAGTTGGTATTCAAGACGCGCATACCGCCAAGGAGAACCGTCATCTCGGGAGCGGTCAGCGTCAGCAGTTGTGCACGATCAACGAGCAGCTTTTCCGCCGCTACGGCGTATTTGGTTTTGAGGTAGTTACGGAACCCGTCTGCAGCCGGTTCGAGTACGGCGAATGACTCCACGTCGGTTTGCTCTTGCGACGCATCGGTGCGCCCCGGTGTGAAGGGAACAGTCACATGGTGACCGGCATCCTTCGCAGCTTGCTCGACACCTGCGCATCCACCAAGGACAATCAAGTCGGCGAGAGAAATCCTCTTCCCGCCTGACTGAGCGCCGTTGAACTCCTTTTGGATTTTCTCAAGGGTCTGAAGCACAGTTTTTAGTTGGGTCGGCTCGTTGACTTGCCAATCCTTTTGCGGCGCAAGACGAATGCGCGCCCCGTTCGCACCGCCGCGCTTGTCTGAACCACGGAATGTTGATGCCGACGCCCAGGCCGTCGAGACCAGTTGGGAGACAGACAGGCCCGAGGCAAGGAGCTTGCCCTTAAGGTCTGCCACATCCTGTGCATCGATCAGCTCATGATCGACTGCGGGCATCGGATCTTGCCAAATAAGTTCTTCGGCAGGCACCTCCGGACCGAGGTAGCACGAGCGTGGGCCCATGTCACGGTGGGTCAGCTTGAACCACGCCCTGGCAAAGGCGTCTGCAAACTCCTCGGGGTTCTCGTGGAACCGCTTTGAGATCGGCCCATAGATGGGGTCCATCCTCAGAGCCATATCGGCTGTGGTCATGATGGTTGTAACCCGCTTCGATGCATCGTGAGCGGCCGGTGCGAGATCCCTTTCATTCACATTGACGGGGACCCACTGCCAGGCCCCGGCTGGGCTCTTAACCAGATCCCAATCGTAGCCGAAGAGCACGTCGAAATAGCCCATATCCCACTGGGTCGGTTTGGGTGTCCAGGCGCCTTCGATACCACTGGTGATCGTGTCATCTCCCTTGCCGCTGCCGAAGCTGCTTTTCCAGCCAAGCCCTTGTTCTTCGATTCTTGCGCCTTCCGGTTCGGGGCCGACGAGCGCCGCATCACCGGCGCCGTGACATTTCCCGAATGTGTGACCTCCGGCGATGAGAGCGACCGTTTCCTCGTCATTCATGGCCATGCGTCCGAAGGTCTCTCGAATGTCGCGGCCCGATGCGACGGCGCTCGGTTCACCGTTGGGCCCTTCAGGGTTCACGTAGATGAGGCCCATCTGGACGGCGGCAAGGGGATTCTCCAAGTCCCGATCACCGGAGTAGCGCTTGTCGCCAAGCCATTCGCTTTCGCTCCCCCAGTAAATGTCCTCTTCCGGCTCCCAGACGTCCTCGCGCCCGCCTGCGAAGCCGAAGGTCTTTAATCCCATCGACTCAAGAGCACAGTTACCGGCAAGTATCATGAGGTCGGCCCAGGAGATCTTTTTACCGTATTTCTGCTTGATTGGCCAGAGCAGCCGGCGCGCCTTGTCAAGGTTCGCATTGTCCGGCCAGCTGTTGAGGGGCGCAAAGCGTTGGGTTCCGGATCCCGCGCCTCCGCGGCCGTCGCCGGTGCGGTATGTGCCTGCGCTGTGCCACGCCATCCGGATGAAGAGCGGCCCGTAGTGACCGTAATCAGCCGGCCACCAGTCCTGTGAGTCCGTCATCAGTGCACAGAGGTCCTTCTTCAGGGCTTCCAGGTCGAGTTTCTTGAATTCCTCAGCGTAGTTGAACTTCTCACCCATTGGATTGCTCATAAGAGAATTCTGATGAAGAATCTTGAAGTTCAACTGTTTCGGCCACCAGTCCTGGTTGGATGTGCCTTTGCGGGCAGTGGATTTGTTGGACCCACCCGTTACCGGGCATTTGCTATCTTCATTCACTTCTCCTCTCCTTTCCTTTCAGGTTTGGGTTTGTAGTGCTAAATTAAAAGTTTTATTGATAACATTCAATAACGAGAATTTTCTTGTTGTTCTTAAGATAGTCGGGATAGTGACTGCAAGTTCTCTCTTATTAAGAAGTGTGCCATTTTTATGGCAAGACGAAGAAGAAAGGAGCCCCACCCTTAAATAAACTCTACTATCTATTTTTCCACTTGCAAGTTTTTATAAATATTTCTTTTGGTGATTAGGGATTTTAATCCGCTATGAATAAGTGAAGGATAATTCTGTGTGTTATAGGAAGTAATGTTCAAGAAGAAAGGCACTCTGGAATATAAACAGGCGAAGGATCGTTGCCTGTTGAGTTAGTTGCTTACGGTTGAAGGTTTAAGCGTAAAAAAAGAAAGGTGGGCATTTTTCATTAGTAGATTAAGCAAGCAGCAAGCCACTATTCAATTGTTCTTTCACACTTTGCAATAGTCACTCAACTAATGAACAACTTCCCCCCCCCCCTTTTTTTTGTGAAGCTTATACGGCGCTTTCAATAGAGGAACTGCCAATGCTGATATTGCCGCTCATCACATATTTTGCCTTATAACGCCTGATCCTGTCTGCGTGATCCTCATCACCACTGTTAAGCTTATGAAAAATTTTTTCAAGAGGTTTGTCGCTTCTTTTTTGCATAAAATTCTGAAAGTGAACTTCTCCTGCCGACTCCTCGATCCCGATAGCCAGGTCAAAGGCATCTTCTTCCGAAGGCGGTATACGGGCAAGCTTATAAATTAAAAGCTCAAGTTCATCGTTTATCATTTCCAGCTTTTCCAGTTTTGCTGCCAGCATATTTTCAGGCATCATACTAAAGCGAGCAAAGTGATGTTTTCCTGCTAAAAGCAGGGAGGCGTGGTTTTTCTCTTCAATAGAAAGTGTCCACCAGAAGTCCCTATGTTCAGGGAATATCCTGAGAAAGAGTGTGTAAAGTTTTGAAATATTAAGCTCCAGCTTGATGGACTCATCCATAATTTTGGCTGTGTCAGTCATTTTTTCTCCATTTGTTATTGTTATGGCATTTATTATGTTTAACCGTTGCCCATATGTTAAGGGGCATCTTTTTTTCTTTATAGGAAAAAACCGGCGGAACAAGCCCGCCGGATGAATATAATAACTGAACAATTTATTATTCAGAAAAATTCAGATGTACATCTAATATGGCATTATCACTCCAGATAGGTGTACCGGTAATATCAACTGTATTATCATTCCTCCCAACGGAATGATCGGGAAAGCGCGCTGCGTTATCAGAGTATGAAACGGGATTATTTCCCGGTGAAGCAGAATCAGCCATAAAGAGTATGCTCATGTTTTTTGTTGAGTCATAAGTAAAACCGGTTTGAAGTGGAATCGTTATCCAGTCACCTGCCTTAAGCTTTGAAGGTATGTGAAAGTTTCCATTGAAGACGAGCGTAGAGCTCAGTTCCATATTGCTGGAATAGATATCTGCCACGTTAAATGCCGTCTTGTTGGTAGCTCCCATATAGATTTTATAATCCGAAATGGTTGCTGCCACCGAACCTGCAGTGAGCCGCAGACTGATGCTGCTAATGGTACCGCCCGTGCCCACAAGATCGGCGGTATAAAGACTTTGTACCTGACCGGCTCCGGTTATCGGTCTCCCACCAAGTACCTGACTGGAAGACGTGTTTCCCGCCGGCATTATCTGAACAGGAGCCCCCTTAAAGCGGAGTTTAATGTGGGGAGCTACAGTATCAACAGTACCTGCAATGTTGTTTTCATAAACTCTGCGCCCTTCTTCGGTATAAGCAACCCTTAAATCTGTATTGCCGGTTGCTGCAGTGACGTCAACCTCGACAAGGAGGTTGTCGGTGCCGTTATAGGTGAATATTCCGTCAGGAATGGGTACCCAGAAATAGTCTCCCCCCTGAAGCCCTGCCGGGATGGTAAAGTTTATGGCATTTGCAACCGTGACAGCTGTGCCCGAGTTAAAGTTGATGTCAAAGCTACTCGACAGGGCCGAAAAAGTGGTATGGCCCAGCTTAAGTGTATAGGTGACGTCATTTTGCAAGGAAGTACTATCCATCTGAAAAGCAACACCACTGATAGGGCCGGAGCCATCTATCTCAGTTGCTCTATAAAGGGTTTGTACCCTGGGAAGCCAAACTGAAAATGGATTGATCGTACTTGCTGCACCGGCAAAGTTCAGTTCATTGTCGCCGCCGGAAAATTTAAAGGAAATTGTAATGTTGGCTGTTGTAGTTAAGCCCGTTGCTTCAGTGGCGGAAGTTGCAATAACACTCGCTGTGTACCCCACTGCACTCCCTGCATCCAAATAGACTATTTCCGAGCATGCAGATGTTCTCGAAATCTCAAGGAGCAGATTATCAACGCCATTGTAGTTGAAAGTGCCCGTTAGCGGTATTTCGAAGAACTCACCGGCCGCACCGGTGGGGATATTCACTGTCGTGTTATCAATTACAGTGACAAAACCTCCTTGGCCTGTTTCAACGGCATCGTTAAATGTTGTCGTCAAATCCGTGACATTTGTATGGCCGAGCTTAATTGTTGTATTATTGCAGGTAGTATCTGTTAGCAAATCGCTATCATATCGAAATCGCAGCGCTGTAATGTTACCGGAACCCTTAATATCTTCGGCATGGTAGAGATGATGAGATCGAAAGCTGGTATAACTGCCGAATTGTGCAAACCAGACAGTATCGCTATAATTAATATTTTTTTTAAAATTACTTTTAGCAAGACCATTTGCAGTGCTGCCAGTACCACTACCGCCGCCACTGCTGCCGCATGCAGTGAGGACCGTGGCAAGTAATATGACAAATATTGCAATGATTGAAAATCTTTTCTCTTTTTTCATCTGTAAATCTCCTTTAATAATTTTTATGGCTTATCTGTTTCATCGATAATTCCCGCAATTTTATGGAAAGGGCCAGGGTTCCCCTTGTATAGGCAGATCATGGAGGGGTTTATGGCAGTCCTTCAGCCTTTACTCCATGGCAAAACCTTAACACCTGGCAGGTTACAGGGGAGGTACATATTGGAGGGGAAAATGAAAGGAAATAATAACCCATTGATATTGAAGGAGTTTTTGTTGGATTGCTTTTTTCCGCAGCTATAGTTAAAAATTATTTCAGCGTAAGGTTCTTGGTTTTGATTTTTTGTTGGTTCAGGTTTGTAACTTGGATCAATCATTTTGATCGGATTGTGCTTTCTTAGTTGTTAGGGGAATTTAATTGTTCAGGTTGCAAACCTGAACCAAGCCATAATAGTTTCATAGCGTGAAATAATATCTTCAGTTACCACGGGGTCTCTAGAAGAAAACACCCAGATTTGATGCAAACCCATTTGGCTGCCTGCTGCTTCAATTTTAGTTTTTAATTTTTCATAGTTAATTATCTCTTTTTTTTAAATTAACTACCCCGCAGCTTGCTGCGGGGTAGTTAATCCAGGCTACACAATAAATTATTTGCTTTTGCTAAATGGGAGTCCGGTTTATTTCGCTTCCTCTGTTGTTGCATATTGATGCCGTATCACATCACGAACACTACGTAGCAATTCAATCGCGGTACCACAGCGCTTAACAAGTAAATTGGCTTCATCCTTTAGAGATATTTTAGAAGTGTCGCTATTCCTTATTCTATCCTTTATTGTGGCTTGACAAGAACGTAACACAACCTCAATAATTCCGACACTAACACTCGCTTTATTTCTATTTTCTGTATATCTTAAGTTTGTATTTTCGATACGCTGTGAAACTTTTCCTAGAGATAGACTCTCTTCCATAGCTAGAGAAACAGCCGCATGTGCTTTCTTATATTTATTAAGGTATTGTTTACCAGAAGCACCCGCCAATTCCTCGACTGCACTCCGCATAAGATGCTCTCCTTGTAAACTTAGTTTATCAATTTCTGAATAATCATTACAGAGATCTTCAAAAGTTCGAGAATTACATGGAGAATCATAGGCAAAACCTGGCTCTACGCACAAATCAGGAAATGCATCACAGATATTTGCAAACTCAGGTTCTTCTTGATCTGTTGGATCCTCACCGGGTTCCTCCCATACTTGAAAACCCGAATCAAGCCAATCAATTTCATTTGGAAGCACATTGAACACCAGCGCACCTCCACCTTGAGGGGTTCCGTTCGCCCACGTTGGCCAGTCTCCAGTAAGAGGCAAGTGAAACACCCACTCATCTTCACAATTGTTACCCAAGGGGCCGGTAAATTCTATAACAGCCTCAAGATCCTCTTCAGGGAAATCATACGTTGCACTACTCGGTGGTCCAAAAGGCGGTTCTTGCATTGGGGAACCAAGAGTAAATTCGCTATATTCTGCCCAATAAAAAGAATCTAACAATGCAGTTGCGCTAATGCGCATTCCACACACACCCTCTGGTACTTCCGGCGCTCCACCAAACCCAACAATTGAGCCTGCATCAGAACCGCCCCCATCAAAAAATACCTTGTAACCAGGATTAGCGGCTGCAGCCGATGAAAAAACAAGAATCAATGATCCCAATACAAATCCTTTGAAAAGGGTAAACTTATAAGTTATTTTTTTTTGTATAGTGATAAAATTCCTTACATTAATAAGATTCATTTGCATATTCCTTTTAAATTTATAATATCTGTTTAAGAAAAGTTAATGTTTGTATTACTCGTTCAGCAATTTGAACTTTACGTTCATCCATCTCCGGGCTGTAAGGCCCCGGGTTTCACCGGGGTCTTTGTTTAAACGCTAATGATGATAAATATTAGCGTTTTCTTTTTACTCTTATGGGGATTTGAACACTTTCAACGCTGCCATCAGCATTTGTCTCTGCTATAGATAGAGTATATGACGCAATATCGCTATCTGAATCTATGGACAAGGGAATGGTTGCTATGAGGTCCTCACCGGGAAGGGGGGTATTAAATAAGTGTGCAGGGGCCCCTGTCAGCGAAGTTGATTCCGGGCCCGGCTGAAACCTTAGCTCGACAGACCTGGTATGGAGCATGCCATTCTTATTCGTCGAATTGAACCTGACTATTTCATGGGAATCGCCTGTCACTGCATTATTGATAAGATCAAAATCAAGGCCAATTGTGCCTCCGCCTTGGTCTTCATCATCGCTCGTTTCTCCAGTCCCTTCTGAGTTGAAGATTAATTGGAGATTACTTTTTTGGGGTGAGTCGGAAGAATTATCGGAAGACAGTAAAATATTGAAGGTTGCCCTGAGTGCAGCCGAGTTATTGTAGGACTTTATCTTTGCACTTTGCAATTTTATATCTAAATAGATGCTTACATCCCCTCCCTTTAGTTTTCCATCAAACTGTCCCTCTGAGCCAATGGAAAGATCTAACGAATAGGGTAAAGGAATAGTTTTGGAATCGAGCCTATGAATTATACGCATAACAACTGCTTGCTCATCCTGTAAGTCATGGGCTGTCAATAATTTTCCTGAAAATAAACTTGTTTCAGACTGCGCCGGGCTGGAGTAAAAGAGCAGGCAAACAATCATCAGCATCACGGATTTTAATAATAGTGATTTAGTGCATTTATATTTTGTGTCGCTTATGGAAATAAACATCTATATACTCCTTGGATATTGATTATGGTTGTACTTAAAACTTGTTTGCTATACAGGATATGCCGGATTGACCGGCATATCCCGGGACCATCATTGATGTTTAGTAAAAAAGGTGGAAACCCCGGTACCTGCCATAACATTGATAAAAACACAGAGAGTGTATTTTTTTTTGCATTTGAATAAGGCTGGTTGTTCCAAATCGGTGCGATAGCTTCCCAAGCCACTTCTGCAAGGTTGTCATTATTCAATATTTCCGGTTTCGTAGAGTATTTCAAATTTATGACTCCTGGTGGATGTTTCCCGAAGCATACCTCCAACTTTCCCACAATTATTTGGGGCGCCCCATATTCCAATGGGGGGCTTTATGGCAGGCTTTCAGCCTTTAATCCAGGAGAGAATGCTAACATTTGGCAGGTTACAAGAGAGGTACAGATTGGGGAAAAAAAGAAAGAGGAACGATAACAGTTTGATATTAAGGAAGACTTTTAAGCTCTCTGAAGAGAGAAACCGTTTCAGCTGATGGCTCTATATTGAGTAAAGAGGAAAAAACCTTCCTGCAACGATGATAGGTCGCCATTGCATCAGCCTTGTTTCCCGTTTTTTGATAACACTTTATTAGAGATTGATAAAATTCTTCTACCAGCGGATCTGTTTCTATACCACGCTGGTAGCAGTGGATGGCGCTGTCAACCTGATTCAGGGATTGCCGGTAGTTACCGAGGTTTTTTACAATGCGCAGAAATTTGCTTCGCAGCCTGTCTCTCAGTGATACGGACCAGGGCTGCCAGCTATCCTGAGAAAGAAAGGAGCCGGGATAGAGCCTGATCGCTCTTTCCGTCTCCTCAACGGTTGTTGCCATATGAGAACTACTGTCCTTTTTGCGCCACTCCAGGTCGATCTTGTCGACAAGTCGCTCAAATTCCCAGGCGTCAACCCAGAAGTAATCGGGGTCCAGGTTAATTACACCCTCTGCAAAGTGGACTGAATTTTCATGGCAAAGAAGTTTTCGGAGACGGTGAAGAGTTGTTTTGAAAGATTGATAGGCGGCATCACCCTCTGCTTCCGGCCAAAACCGGTTGGCCAGATCTTCTCCCCGAACACCGCGCCCTCCGAGGGAAATAATGGCTTTCAGCATGTTAAGGGGTTTTTGCCTGCTTTTACCGGAAAAATGAACCGTTTCTCCATTAATGACCAGTCTGAACTGCCCCAGGGTATAAACCCTGATTGCCCATGGCCAGTTTTCGAGGTCTGTCATATCTTCAGGAGGAAGGAGCCTGCTTTTACGGATGAGTTGCTGCACATATTCCACCTCCATACCGACCGAAAGCGCTTTGGCGTAGAGCCCGCTGTTCAGTTCAGGCAGGCAGAAAAAGAGGGGACCTTTATAGCCCCTTTCTCTCCCCTGGCCAAGGCCCGCCTTAAGCGCGCTTAAGCCGGCCGCTTCATCTCTCCGCTGAAAGCTGAAATAGGCCTCCAGCAGGGAAAATTCAAAAGTATAGCCATTACTATCAAACTTGAGGCTGTAATTGATGGCTTCTGAAAGTGCTTCGGAAGCTTCCTCATATTTTCCCAGCTCATGAAGAGTATAAGCACGTAAAGAGAAAACGGTCAGAAGGGGTGGAACCACTCCGATTTCCAAAACGATTTGGAGAGAAAGACTGCATTCCCTTTCGGCAAGGGATATATTTTTGTTATGGAGGGCAGAAAAGGCTTTAAGAAAATGATAAAAGGAACGCTCGAAAGGACTGATAAGGCTTAATGAAGACTCTATGATCTTCATATAATGAGCAGTCCTTTCAAAATACCGGCACTTAAAGGAGCACCACAGGGCCTGCCCTGCAATCATGGCGTCCATGAGGTGAAGACCATTACGGCTTGAAATTTCAAGGGACTTGTCAACCAGTTTCAAACACTGATCGTGGTCACCACTGAAGTTGGCCTGAATTATTTCGGCTAATTGTGCCTGCATTACCTCTAAACAGGATGGATTACTACTGCTCACTAAACTCTTGATTAATAAGATAACTTCATCAGCCTCTTCCAATTTGCCACACATATGCAGGTAGTAAGAGAAATGTGCCAGAACGACCATCCGACAGATCAGATCAGAATTGGTTTCCTGAATAGAAAGAGCACGGCTTTTCCATAATTCAAATTGTGGGTGGTCAGGGTAATGTAGAATTATGGCTGAAAACATTGCAGTGGAAATCCGGGTCTCTATCTCGCCTTCAGGGATGCCCTTATACTTTTTGACAAGATCATTTAGAATGTTAATCCAGCCGTCAAAGCTTTTGAAATCATCCCATCCCCACAAGATAGAGTTAGCCACCCCGCACCAGGAAAGAAAAGCTCCGGCAGCATCTTTCCGGGAATCCAGAAGTTGAAACGATTTTTTGAAAATGGCTCGGGCCTCAATTATGTTATAGGATATTTTGCAGGAGCCGAGCCAGAAGATGAGCCAGGGGTTTTCTTCCCGAATCGGCTCCGGCACCGCCAGTATCCATGCCTCAACTACCCGGTTACGTCCCTGCCCGACAAATACCTGTGCATTCTCAAGGATGAGTGAAATGAGCCGTTCAGGATCACCTGTTTCTATCATAAGTTTCGCTGCCTCTTCCACCTGACCGGATTGGGAAAGGAGCGTGGCGGCATGCCTTAAAGTTTGATCCCTTTCCTCTTCGGAAAAAAAAATCATCGCCTCATTTAATAAAAAGGACCTGAAAAGAGGATGATACTGATATACAGGCGGACTTTGCATGTGCTTCTCTAAAAAGCAATTATTTTTATAGAGAACAGACAGTAAGTGGCGGGCCTGTTTGACGCCGGTAAGATTTCTTGCCATCTCCAGCGTCATACTTGGCATAAAAGCGGTTTTTAGGAGAAATGTCTGTGATTCTTTATCGAGTTTACAAAAATACTCATAGGTAAAATAGTTGAATATTGTTTCAGGTGTTTCATCATTTAATAACATAGCAGAAAGCTTATCGAGGTAAACCGATTCCAGTATGAGGTTGAGCCCGCCTATCCAGCCACCTGTTTTTTGATGCAATACATCAGGATTGATAGATTCCGTTACGGCAGGGTTAATGAAGTGGCTTATGCCTGCTGTCTCTTCTATGTTAAGACGAAGAGTCTCCCAATCAATTACCGTCATCATTCGATTGAGTTGCAGGCGGGAAAAAACTTCCGGAGATGTACCCCGGCTCATGATAATTACCGAAATTCCATGGGGAAGGACGGATAAGGCTGAATTGATTATGTTGTGAAAGCCGGATTCATCAGAAACTTCCTGATAGTCATCAATGACGATCACAGCCGGTGGTGCCAGGTGGTTGTAGAGTTCTTCAAAAAAACGTTTCGCAAAAGTCGGTATGCCCATCATGAATTCAGGCGTAAGGTGTGGAAGAAGTTTTTTTCGGCGTGGCGCTGCTTTTTTTTCAGCCAGACCCATATAGTGAAAAAATGTGGCAATATCTTCGTCACCGGCATCGAGGCGGTACCAGATATGGGGAATTTTTCGAGAGTTCAGGTAGCTTGCAGTAAGTGTGGTTTTCCCTGCCCCCCCGGGACCGCTTATCCATGTTAGAGGACGTCTTTGGTCTAAAAGATTGTACAGCCTTTCCCTTTCGAAAACATTTCCCGGAAGAGGTGCTGTAATCTTGGCTATTGATGCTTTTTTTGGCATATTCTTATGTACTCTTTGTGTACAAAGGCTGATTATACTAAAGAAGTTTGGCTTGTAAAGAAATTATTTTTGAATACAGTGCAGGGGGCAATTATGAAATTGCAGTTATAAACAGATTTGTATGTAAATAATAATTATCGATCCATCATCAGTGAAGAAGGAAGAGCTTATTTGCCGGGAAACCGCTCTATATCTCAAAATTAATTCTCATTTTGTACCTGGGTTGTAACCTCGCCTATAGTAAGCTGTCCGGCCTGTGAAAGCAGCAGAGTAACAAGGAATAAAAAAGGGGGGGGTGAATTAAAATGTGTGAAGATGATTAAGGCCCGCAACTTATTAATAAGGTTGCGGGCCTTTTGGGTACTAAAATGGGGACAGTTATTTTCCGGACTTTCACGATTAAAGATTGATCCTGTAGGGGAAAAGGAGTCGTTTATAGCCAATATAGTGATGCTGTGCGAAAGGTCATCGATAACTTCGAAGATATTGATATCTTTCATAACACAATGGGAGGGGAAGTTAGCATAGAGCAGATGAATGCTTATATTGCGGACGCTGAGGATTTAGCGGACTCCCCTCATGATACGCAGATTCTTGTAATGGAGCCCGATTCCGAGGGCGCCTCAGTACTCTGGGAGATTGATGCGCCTGGTCAAAATGCCGCGGCCTATAAAACATTAAGTTTCCGGATTGCAAAGCTTGGACCTGACGGGCCGCTTCCAACGATAAAAATTGGATTATCCAATGCGGGACAGAAAACCCGTTACGTCTACTTGAATGATTACGGTACTATCTCCCCCTTTGGTCGAATGAATACCGTAAGAATACCACTTGCAGATTTTGATGCTCATAATGCAGTAACGGCAATATCACTGGAGTTTACAACCCTCTCCGCTGAAGGTGAAACCTATATTTTAGATAGTTTAGAGTTTTCAGAAGCAGCCTTAGGGGTAATAATGTAAAAGGTAACATTTAAATTCTATCCGGCAGCCATGATAATTCTCATGGCTGCTTTTTCAAAAACAGTGAGCATTATTAACCGTTCCCCTTATTGTTATCTTTGTTTTCAGGGAAGAAATCCGGAAAGGGATAAAAGAGAAGCTATCTGAGCCTTGGATCTGCCCTGGTTCGTAATAATCAGTTGAATGGATTTGTCATTGATGCGATTCCTTATTGCAGGAGCTACGGTCCGGTAATCTTTCTGAACCGCCCGGTGCGGGGGCTGGGGGATCGGCTAGCCGATTATTCCAATGTGTACATTGCAAGTTAACTTATTCAGGGAGATTAGGTATTTTAGTGGTCTCTCCCATGTGATTCCGTAGTGTATATTCTTTTTCATTTTTTTCGGAAATATAGTAATCAGGCATCAATGGGATCTTACCAATTTTCGTCGCCAATACATACATTGGCTGTGCGAGACCTGTAGTATGCCCACGTAATGCATCACGTATCAACTCAGCTCCTTTTTCAACAGAAGTGCGGAAGTGATCAATTCCAGGAGCAGGTTCGCAGTAAAAAACATAATAGGGCCGGATGCGAGTACGCAGCAATTTCTGATGCAGCTCTCTAAATGTATCTACATCATCATTAATACCTCTCAATAAGACCGCTTGATTTCCGGTATTGATACCGCAGCTCATTAGTTCGTAAATTGCTTTCTCTGTTTTTTCAGTAATTTCTTTTGGGTGATTACACTGTGTATTGAGCCAAACGGGAACCTTGTGAAAACCGCCAATAGCCTTTTTTAAACCTTCTGTAATTCGATGGGGCAGAACAATAGGCAAACGGGATCCTATACGAATCATTTGGACGTGCGGAATCTCACGAAGTTTTGTAATCAGGTATTCGAGTTTATCATCTGAAAAAAGTAACGGATCGCCACCTGTAATAAGTACATCACGAATTTCGCTATGTTGGGCAATCCAGGTCAGCCCTTCGTCTACATCCATACGCAGTTTCAGATCCTGATCAACAACCATCTCCTTACGGAAGCAATGCCGACAATAAATACCGCAGGTTTCGACAACAGTAAAAGCAATACGATCATGATATTGACGGGCAATGCAATCGGGGCGAACTTCTTCGGTTGCTCTATTTTCTTTCCAGACCAGATAATTATCCATTCCGAATTCGTTGCTCTGTTCTTTCATTGATGGAATCACCTGCTTACGAATCGGACAATTCGGGTCATCCTTATCCATCAACGATGCAAAATATGGTGTTACACCCCATCTGGTTTGCAATTCTTCAATTGCCCGCCTTTCTTCATCCGATACATTGATATACTTTTCAAGTTTCTCAAGTGAATTTACTTGATTCCGTATCTGTTCTACCCATTCTTCCAATTTTTTTCCTCTTCCTCTATTTTCTGTAATTTCAACTATATCTTAGCATTAAGACAAGTATAAGGGGAAAATTCCCTTGTAAAAGGGAAACTTTAGATTAGTAATTGGGGATAGCTATCCCCCAATTACCTTAACAAAGAAGGGTGGTTGTAACGGGAAAAAATCTAAATACTAATAATTGAAAAATTAGTAGCAAATTAGTATTTGGCGGGTGTGTTTAGAATGGTATTTAATAATTGGGGCTCACTTAACTCAATTATGAACTTGAAGAGGTCGATGAAAATATCACCTTATTTCAATAACTTAACTTGGTCCGACCCCAACATTTCCAAAAGGGATTGTTGCCCTTACTTACTTCTTCTAATTGACAGGCCCTTCATCCCCTGCTTTATTTATAGTAATGTTTCTTCTTCAGGATAAAATAGTCAACTTTTCTGAAGGAATTTAAAAATTTTTCTAATTTAATTAAGGAGGTGTCTCATGTTACATCGGTTAAGAACGATAGGTCTATTAATGATCCTATCGTTAGCGGCAAGCACGGCATATGCGATTACGCCAATTAGTGGAACGATTACTGAAGACACGGTATGGACTGCGGAAGGTGGTCCCTATACGGTTGTTGGTAGTATCAAAGTAGCGCCGGGTGTCACCCTGACAATTGAAGGTGGGGCGCTCGTTGATGGCGGTGAAGTTAAGTTTTTGGGTGATCTGATGAGGAGTCACCAGACCCACTTTGATAACACAGGTAAAGGGCCCGGTATTACCGATTGCAATGTCTGCCACAACGGGGCATTTAAAGACGGACAGCCCATTGAGACAACCACAGTCTGCGACGATTGTCACAGCCCCGGCGGCGGGTTTCCCGCCAGCCCATCGGGTCTGATGGATCCCGTTGTTGGCGCCAAGGCGAATTTTGCATTAGGTGGCGTCTATGAAGATGACGGCGTAACCCTCAAGGCAGGTAAAGAGAAGTGGTGCTCCACCTGTCATGATGCCCAGCAGAGCATCAGTGACCCCGTTGGTGCTACGTTTACCTATGCGCCAGACGTGGTGGGTGACAACAGCACCTATGGTTACTGGGCAACGGGCCATGGCAAGAGCATTAATAACTGCCTGGAATGTCATGATGCCAACAAAAAGCACTTTGACCACGAACATCGCACCTATGAAATCGACGAAACAACAGGAGATGTTGTTAATCCCTGGGGTGATAGTTATCGCCTGCGCACATCCAACACAGTAGCGAATGAACAGCTTTGCGTGAACTGCCATGATCAAGGTGCGCTTCGAGATGAAGACAACCAGAGTAATTTTACGAAGGGTCAAAGTGGACATAATGTACATGTCTGGTCTAATACCTTGTCGGGTAAGCTCGCCGATACGGACTATGATGGTCTTTTGGACAGTCGTTCGGGATGTGTGACCTGCCACAATGTCCATGGGTCTAAATCCTATAAAATGACTCGAACCGGGGAGTTGGCTAGTACGCCCGGTACAGATGACCGAACACCGAGTGTTGATCTCCTTTATTTGAAGCCAGCCCCTGGACCTTTCTCTACAGCTACATGGCGGCCTGATCTGCCCAGTGCGGGCACTTTTGAAGTCTTCGGCTGGTGGAAAAAGAATGGCGGCATGGGAACCGGCGAATATACGATTTATCATGATGGAGGCACCACGACTGTTGCCCACTCACAACATCAAACGGGAGGAAAATGGGTTTCTCTCGGCACCTATGACTTCTCTGCGGGAACATCGGGCTATGTGGAGCTGAGCGCAAGACTCTCCACTCTGCTTTTGATTGCCGACAAAATGGGTTTTGATACGGATGCTGATGGCGTGCCTGATATCATCATGGATGATCTAGACCCTGAGTTCTCTTCTGTTGATGAAGTTAACGGTGGTGAATGGCCTGTGAACGGGTGGTCTGAAGGAAGAGCGATCAATTATAACGAAGGGTACATTACTGCTGATGGCCTGGCGGAGAGCACGGCTGGTTACGCTAGATTTGGCTCTGCAACAGTTGGCTGGAATAAAGGGGTGAGTACAAACCATATCTGTAACACCTGCCATGGAGCTTTCCTTTATCCCCGGACACCCTTCATGGGGCCCAAGGTCATTAATCGCTTTGAAGAGCGGCGCTGGGCGTTGAATGATGGTGCCGGCGTTGCCGATATTGTCGTAAGCGTGACTGATCCCGATGATGACATGGCCGGGGGAAGCGTTACTATTGATACGTCAAGCTTAGGCGGAGGTAGCGCCGAAGTGATGACGGACAATGGAGGCGGAACCTATGGTTATCAACTCCCTATACCACTTGATACACCTGATAGGTCCTACGCTGTACCCATTACAGCAATCGATGCGGCTGGGAATGTGGGTACGAACATTAGCAGCCCTGTGTTTGTAACAAGTATGGATGACAATATTTATCTGGATAATGTGGATGTAATCCATAGCTATTCGGATAATTGGCTACGTGATATTGTGTCTGGTAGTGCATACAGAGGAAGTTATATCACTACCTGGAATCACCAACACGTTGCAGATGAAAGTCTGCTTACAGCCACCTGGAAGCCTTCGATTGAAAATGCGGGCAACTATAAGGTCTATGCCTGGCTGCAACAAAGCACGATCTGGAATCAGAATGCTGTATACACTGTCCAGCACAGTGGTGGAGAGACACCGGTTGCGATCAATCAAAACACGGGAGCTACTGGTGGCGGCTGGCTGTTGATAGGAACCTTCCCCTTTGATGCGGGCGACACGGCCTCTATCATATTGAGTGGATCCGAGTTTGGCCTGCATAGGCAACTCTATGTGGACGCAGTCAAGTTGGAGCCTGTTCCTTAACTGGTGTGTATATGGAGTTTTTCACGAAGTGAAAGTTATGTAAAAATGCATGTTTTGAGCAGTCCAATAAATGCCCCGATATTTCGGGGCATTTTTTTCTGTAAAAAACAAAAAAGAAGCAAAAAATGGGACAACTCTAAAGTCCGGTAGCGGTCGGAAATCTCCCTTTTCCTCTTGACTTTACTTATCATGGATGTCCCCGGAATTGGGCTCCCCGTCAAATGCGTAGACGCAACCCCTTATTAATCTTCTTACATGGCAACATTTTCCCGATACCATTCGACAGTTTCTCGAATAGCAATATCATGCGGTGTACTGTTATTACCAAACTTATCTTCATATTTTTTATGATCAACAATGTAAGGCTGCTCCCATTCATACATCATCTCTTTCATTTCCCTTAACATTGGGTTAAATAACCCCAAAAACGAAACCATAAAATTGCCAGCAGCACGTATTTTTATCGGTTTATTTATTTGCTCTTCGGCAATTGATACCAACTGCTGTGTTGTAATAGTCGATGCATTTGGGACATGCCAAACTTGGCCAAATGACTCTTGGTGGTCGCTTAGATTGACTAATGCTGTAGCAAAGTCCTTTATGTATGTGTAGGTGTGTGGCAAGTCAATATTGCCCAGTAAGTTTGCCGACTTACCTGATAAAGCCGCCTTGAAAAACATTTCACCAAAAGTAGAATTTATGACTAAAGGGCCATAAAAGTCAGAACCTCGCCCTATGACTATTTCTAAATCTTTTTCATTTAACAGCATTTCTGCCATTGATGCTCTAACTTTCCCCTTGTGACCTGTTGCCTTATATGGAAGTTGTTCGCTTATTGGAGTTCCTTTTGTATCGCCATACCCATATAGATTGTCACCATAAATCAATCTGCAACCTGCTTGTTTCACCCCATCAAGAATCCCTTTTGTCAACAAAGGAAATCTTTCAGGCCATTGTGTGTAAGGTGGCATAGCACAATGGAACACCGAGTTTGCACCCTTGCAAATTTCGTAAACGACTGCGGAATCATTAGCATTTCCTGCAATGACTTTTATTTGCTCTGAGATTTTGTTGGAAACCTTCCCGCTTCGATTAACAACTGTTACCTGCTTGCCTTGCTCAGCTAACGCTTGAGCTACCCACAGACCTAATGGTCCCGTGCCAAAAACGACGTTATTTTGATTGTCCATGATTCTCCTTTTGCATATAATTATGTGGAACTTTTGCTAGTTTTCATGCTTATACCAAAATAGTACAACAGCGACTCTTTAAATTGAACCCCTGTTACAAGTCGTTATCGCGCGCATGGCGCACGTTACAGGAGCATAGGGTTCCAGGGTTTTGTCAAATGCGTAGACGCGATCACCCTTATTGCGCGTTTTTTCGTCTAGTGAGCAGCGTTTCAACTAAGCTAGTAATTGAAGCACACCCTAGTAATATAAGTGCAGGTGTGTAACAAAGCCCTATGGAAAAACCGGACAGCAGCCAAAATACACCCAGCAAAATAGTAGCCATAAACAAGACCGTATTACTATAGGTGTATATTGCCCATACAGCCACTAAAGCTATCGATACAGGGATAACTAGAGGAATAATGCCAAACCTAGAAATTTCAGAAAACTTCACCGTTTCAGACGATGTGATTGGTGTTGCCCATAAGTAAATTCCAGTAAAAATACACCATGATAAGGACAGCATGACAAGTGTCTTTGATATGGAGTAGAAGCCAAATTTTACTTTTAAGTTTTGCATTAATTCTGCTTTATGTAAGTAACTGGGGACAGCGACTCTTTAAAATGAAACCCAATTACGCCCAGTAAGCTGTAGCGAACGCCATGCATACGGATTGGAGGTTGATCTACGGGAGCTTAGGATTTCAGGATTTTGTCAAATGCGTAGACGTGATAATCATATAGAAGGCAACTCCTGAAGCATAGCAGGAAGTTACTCCATGGTATGCTTAAAAAAAGCAAGCAAACTTTTTAACAGGAGGTGCCATATGAAATTGTACATCGGTTTTGACCTACATGCAAACAACACTTACATTGGTATTGTGGATGAGAAAGGGAAAAGGGTTATGACGTGAAAAGTGGATAACGATCCTTCTGTGATCCTTGAGACCCTCAATCCGTATAAAGAAAATATTACTGGAATAGTCATAGAGTCTACCTTCAACTGGTACTGGCTGGTGGATGTACTTATAGCGAAAGGATATCGGGTTCATCTGGCAAATCCAGCTGCCATTCAGCAATACAGAGGATTGAAGCATGCCAATGATGTGAGTGATGCCTTCTGGCTGGCTGAAATGCTTCGGTTGGGAATCTTGCCGGAGGGTTATATTTATCCCAAAGAACAGCGTCCACTCCGTGATCTTCTCAGAAAAAGGAGCCATC